>Ga0316204_10003327_pt1 | contig 32655 bp, 29 predicted proteins | sample 6monrhotite_MG_2_FD_205661 | JGI IMG/M metagenome (GOLD analysis project Ga0316204, IMG submission 205661) | Microbial mat bacterial communities from mineral coupon in-situ incubated in ocean water Damariscotta River, Maine, United States -... | ecosystem: Environmental > Aquatic > Marine >... | reverse complement strand
CCCTCTCGGTAATCTGACGTACTGCGTCGCGTTTAAAATCGTCACTAAAATTAACTTTGCTCATATCAGCCTCCTTGCCTCAAATTTAGAGAAGAAGGTGTCTACGAATCTAGGGGCTATTCAGACCTTATGTATTCTGTCTTGATTTCATAAACACCGATGAGGCTCCCGGTACTTGATAGGTAAGATATGACTGACTTGACTGAGACGGTCTCGAAGCGACCCGCAAACCGTTGGCCGGAAGGGTGATCGTCAAACTTCACGTTCTTGGAACCAACTCTTACGAACGCTCTTCGCAGTGCTGAAAGGTGAATGGGTGATCCCTTAAAACCTTGGCGTAAATAGTATTTATGCGTTTGTTGGCGATTGGTAAGGGTCTGATTTTCCAGTCGAGCCTGAGCAAGAGTAATAAGCTCCAATACCCACTGGTTGGAATTCTGGTACTTTGCTGGCAAACCCGGATACGAGATCATGCTGTAACGCGGTTCATATACCTTGCGTGGGCCGTCGCCCTTGAGCACATAGCCAAGTTCCTGAGCAAGTTCGCCACCAAGGCGGATTACCTGAATATCGTGAGTGTACAGATCATCCAGCATGAAGTTGGCCAGTCCATTGACACGCAAGACAGACGTATCGGATGAGCAGGGGTTGAGTTGGTGCACAACTTCCCATTCCTGACTTTGTTGGCGTTTTCGGGCAATCCCAACGTGGGTATAGGTTAGACCGTATTGGGATATGTCGCTGCCGACTCGAGCAAGAAGTACTACGTTATCACCAGTCCGGTTTAAGGTCGTGCGTAGTTCTTGAGCCGTATCCATGGAGGATGAAAACTCCACCACTGTTGCTTTGTGTTGACGGCATCCACCGCCCGCCTGAACAGAAGTTATCTGTACAACAAATGTTAGAATCAGACTGAATGTAAAGATGCTCAGGGGGCGCAAGGTACTCATCATTTCAACCTCAGTAACGGGCACTGTAGAAAAGGGATTCGGCGGTAGTCTTGGGAACAAAGAAGACTACTTCGCCAGAGGCCGAAAAGATCGTACCCGCTGTCGAGAAGGTGGTCTCAAGAACCTTGCCGGTTGCCTTAGATAATCCCGAGACAACATCGCCCGTAACATTGAGGGAAACCTCAACGCCGGTCGACACGCCTTTCAGCACAGCGATCGCGGAATCGTCGACAAATTTGACGGAAACAACAAAAAACTGGCTTCCGCCTTCGAAGATAGTTCCGCTGCCTTCAATCATGGTGCCAATGGCGGACCCTGACCCTTCTAAGCTGGCAGTGACGCTATCTGCATGAGCTGAAGAAGCGACGGCCAGAGTGCTAGCCAAGACCACGACGGCAAATTTTGTTCTGATAGTGTTAATCATTTTATTTTTCTCCTGTTTCAATATGAGGTTTAGGTAATTTTCTTATTTATAGAATTGAACGTTGTTCATTACAATAATTGAACAACGTTCAATTGCAAGTATTATTTTCAAACGTTAGATTCCGACTCCAATTAATTTCGACTTAGTGGATCACTGGGCTCGCCAAAATTGCTTCTGCTTTCCCGATCACCCGATTGAAAGCCGTAGCATATTGGTCAAGCAGAACTCGCTCGGGGTTGGGGAAGGAAGTGAGGTTGATCCGTGTTTCATTACCAGCCTTGATCTGAGGAAAATATTCCGGTCAGCAGGGGTAGTGAGGTGCAATCTGTTTGGTATCGGATGAGGTATTCGAAGTGGACACGAGCAAAATGCTCAGGAGGCAAGAATGTATCAGAGCCCAATGCTTCAAGCTTATCGGAAGGAAAGGCGGTAAAACTCATAACTTTGGAAACCGGAGGAAAGCTCTATAGAAATCGATAGACGTTAAACGCAACACAGGATTAAAAAAATTACGGCTAGTCTGATCGAGGCCAGTCAGTGATACGGTTTCGAGTTCAAGCCCATTCTTCAATAAGTCCTCTGAAACGACCGTGTGCACTTTCTGAACAAAGTCTCCGCGCTGCTTGTGGAGTTCTTCCATCGTTATTTCGGCTGTTACGGAGCGAAGCGCATCGACGAACTTGCCTTCCATGAGTTCTCGCAGGGAATCCGGGTGCATGGTCCGCTGACTAAGGGTCTGTTAAATTGCTGTGGGGAAAACTATTTCTCGAGCAATGGGATTCGGTTTGGCATGGAGCCGATTTAATGTCCGGACTGTCAAGATACAGCAACCCACCCCAGACCATCATGGCTGTAGATTGATTCGTGCCGTTGCTGAAGTTCCCCTTTTCGATAAGGACAACGCGACGGCCCTCGCTACGAAGTCGATTAAGAGGCAGACTCTATTGATTCCTTCCCCGATAATCGCAACATCAAAAACATGTCGCGATGCCGCATGAAGGTTCTCACTTCTGGTATTCACGACCCATCCTTTTATTCATTTAGATACGTTATCAGAACCTGTGACTGAACGATGTTCAGAATTAGCTTGACCTCAATAATTGAGCAGACTATATTGTTTTGAACATTGTTCAATTAAATTATTAGGAAAGCAAAAAAAATGGCGCGCAGATCGGATCACAGCCGTGAAGAACTTTATGAACTGGCCATGCAGGCGGCGCGGCGAATTGTCGAGGTGGATGGTTTTCGTGGTTTAACCGCGCGCAATGTCGCTGACGCCATCGGTTACTCCCCGGGGACGCTCTACAACGTGTTCGAGAATTTGGACGACATGATCGTCCATCTAAATGGTCGGACCCTTGATGAGCTTCATGCTGCTTTGGCTTTCGCATCGTTGAAGGGTGACCCTACCAGCGATATCAGGTTGTTGTTGGATGTGTACCTTGGGTATCTGGAAAAGCATCCGCACCTATGGAAAATGTTGTTCGAATTCAGCTTGCCCGATGGTCGCGAGCTTCCCGATTGGTACGAGTTAAAAGTTTCAAAAGTTCTCGGCCTCGTCGAAAAAGCATTAGCTCCGTTATTTACTGCCGACGAAGTTCAGGAAAAAAGAAATGCCGCCAGCGTCCTTTGGGCCGGGTTGCATGGCATTTGTTCACTTTCCGACACCGGAAAACTTCAGGTTGTGACGACACAGTCAGTCCCCGATATGGCCGAGTCTTTAACAACGAATTTCATCGCCGGTTTGTCAGCTATCCGGAAGGAGCACTAGAAGATGCCTAAACGTGCTCTAGAAAACTTCAAAATGTCCCTGAAGATTTTGGTTGTTGGGCTCGTTTTCCTGGCTTCGCTGATACTTTTCAGCGTTAGGGCCATGTCTGATGAAACACGACCGAACCTACCCGTTAAGACCCTTGGGGGAACACAATTCTGGAGAGATGCATACCTTCACGCGGGATGGCGCATACAGCAAAACATTTTAACGGACCATTACCGACTCCTGGACCCCGGTAATGTGCGCAGAGCTTGGGGTGAATACCAATCATGCAAATCCACCTTTGACGAAATTCGGCAACGTCAAGGCATAGTACCTTCGAGTGTGCACCTAGTCGTTCTTGTGCATGGTATTGCTCGTTCTTGGGGAACGTTTCCGGAAATGGGAAAAGCACTTATAGCTCGCGGGTATGACGTCGCTTCCATCAGTTATCCCAGCACCCGAAGCACCATTGAAGAGCACGCCGATGGGATTGCACGCCTGCTCGGACGCTTGGAAGGAACGGAAACGATCTCCTTCGTCACCCATAGTATGGGGGGATTGGTTATACGTCACTTATTGGCCCGTGATGGGGCATGGAAACGACAACTGAAGGTTAACCGTATCGTATTAATTGCTCCTCCTAATCAAGGCTCAAGCATTGCCAAGTGGCTCAAGGACTTTCCGCCATACAAAGTTCTATATGGACATTCCGGGCAACAATTAACGCCTGCGAAGATAGCTAAAATCCCGGCCATTATACAATCCTTTGGAATTATTGCCGGCGGCACAGACGACGGCGAAGGCTTTAATCCGATCCTAAAAGGTAACGATGACGGAACCGTTGCTGTCGACGAGACAAGGTTATCTGACGCCGATGACTTCATTATCATTCCTGAGATCCACGCAAGAATATCCAATCATCCCAAAACGATTGAGGCCACAATCAACTTTCTGGAAAGTGGGAAATTTAATCGCTACTGAAAGCATTACACAACCCTTACTGTAAAATCACCATCCATGGTTCGTGACGAACGGGAGAATAAGAATGTCGGAAAACCAGACTCATTTACTTCGAACAAAACGTTTTATGCCGTTGTTCATGACACAGGCTCTGGGTGCTTTGAACGACAACGTGTTTAAAAATGCACTGGTGGTACTCATTATCTACCGCATTGCAGAGGCTGCCGGCCTTAATGGCCAGATCCTGGTGACGGCTGCTGCGGGTGTATTCATCCTGCCATTCTTTTTGTTCTCAGCCACCGCCGGACAAATCGCCGATAAATATGAAAAATCGGGTTTGATCAAATGGATCAAGATGGTCGAGATCGCCATCATGACATTTGCTGCCGTGGGTTTCTGGTATGGAAATGTCTATTTCCTGATTGCCGTACTCTTCTTCATGGGCACACAGTCGACCTTTTTTGGGCCGGTAAAATACTCCATCCTTCCTTACCACCTTCACGAAGATGAGCTTATTGGGGGTAATGCTCTTATTGAAGCGGGGACTTTCCTGGCAATTTTGGTTGGTACCATTGCTGGGGGTCTTTTGATCCTCCATGACTACGGTACTGTGATTATTTCTGGTGCGGTCATTATGCTCGCCGTACTTGGGTGGATGACCAGCCTCACAATCCCGGAAGCTCCGGCAGCCTCTCCGTCTCTTATGATCAACTGGAATTTCCTCAAGGAAACCTGGGAGATCGTTCGCAAGGCAGGGGAACGCCGAGACATCTTCCTTTCTATACTTGGCATCTCCTGGTTTTGGTTGGTGGGAGCGACGTTCCTTTCTCAATTCCCGGCATTCGCCAAGGATGTCGTCTTCGCCGACGAAACGGTAGTCACCCTTTTTCTTACTATCTTTTCAATTGGCATCGGTTTGGGTTCTCTGCTTTGCAACAAACTTCTCAAAAGCGAAGTCTCAGCGAAATACGTTCCCTTTGGTGCAATCGGAATGACCATATTCATTGTCGATCTCTACCTCGCGACATTTAACGGAGATCGTTCAGCAACATCGCTCATAGATATGACGGCCTTTTTGGCTGACACAGGTAATTGGCGGATTGTCTTTGATCTTCTCGCCATCGCCATTTGCGGTGGCCTGTTCATCGTGCCGCTTTACGCTATCCTGCAGAGCCGGAGCGAGGAAAGCCATCGCTCGCGGATCATCGCCGCCAATAACATCATTAATGCCTTGTTTATGGTGATCGGTGCCCTTGCTGCAACGGCCATGCTGTCAGCCGATTTCTCGGTGCCGGATGTGTTCCTGACCCTAGCGGTCGTCAACGGATTCGTTGCAATTTACATCTGCGGGTTATTACCCGATGCGATAATCAAGGCTTTGCTCATTTCCCTGCTTAAGCTCCTCTACCGCGTGGAGGTTCATGGTTTGGAACATTATGCGAAGGCGGGAGCTCGGGCCGTCGTCGTTGTCAATCACGTATCCTTTCTCGACCCACTTCTTCTTGCAACTTTCTTACCTGTAAAGCCGATGTTCGCGATCAATACCGAGATTGCCAAAAAATGGTGGGTCAAACCGTTTCTCCGCCTTGTTGATGCTTTCCCCATGGATCCTACGAATCCCATGGCAACAAAATCGCTGATAAAGGCGGTCAAAGAGGACCGGCATTGCGTCATCTTCCCCGAAGGCCGGATAACAGTGACCGGGGCGTTGATGAAGATTTACGAAGGGCCGGGCATGATTGCCGACAGGGCTGACGCTATGTTAGTGCCTGTCCGGATTGACGGGGCGCAATACTCGCCGTTCTCGCGCCTTAAGGGAAAAGTTCGACTGCGCTGGTTCCCGAAGATCACGGTAACCCTTCTTCCGCCACGCAGGTTTGAAATCCCCGAAGATTTTATCGGTCGGGCACGTCGGCAATTTGCCGGGGTGAAGCTTTACGACGCCATGAGCGAGATGATTTTCGAGACCTGCAATCACCGACAGACGCTCTTCCAGGCGCTTCTTGATGCCAAAACGGTCCACGGTCGAAAGCATCCTATCGTCGAGGACGTTGAACGTAAGCCACTCAGATACGGTCGCTTAATATTGGGAGCCATGGTTATGGGCCGCAAGCTTGCGACATTGGCAAAGAAGGGAGAATACGTAGGTGTCCTGCTACCAAACTCCGTCGGAACGGCCGTAACCTTTTTCTCTCTACAGGCCTTTGGTCGGGTGCCCGCCATGTTGAATTTCTCAACAGGCGCTAAGAACATGATGGCGGCTTTAACGGCAGCGGAGATAAAGACGGTTCTTACTTCGCGCCGTTTCATAGATCTGGCTGGGTTGGCTGATGACATTGCGAGCCTCGCTGAACATTCAAAGATCATCTATCTGGAAGACTTTAAGGCTGACATCTCGTTAATGGACAAAGTGATAGGATTTGCTTCAAATCTTGTTGTTCGCAGCATTCATAAACGCATTGGGGTTGTTCCCGCCGATCCTGCCGTAGTGTTGTTCACATCGGGTTCGGAAGGCACCCCCAAGGGTGTGGTCCTCAGCCACGCCAATTTGTTGGCCAATCGCTACCAGTTATCGGCACGCATTGACTTCAGCCCCACCGACATCGTTTTTAACGCCTTGCCGGTTTTCCATTCATTCGGATTGATGGGCGGTACATTGCTTCCGATGCTATCAGGAATAAAAACCTTCCTCTATCCGTCACCGCTGCATTACCGAATTGTCCCGGCACTCGTCTACGATACCAACGCGACGATCATGTTCGGCACCAACACTTTCCTTTCGGGTTACGCCCGGGTCGCCCACCCATATGATTTTTACAGCGTCCGTTACATTTTCGCTGGAGCCGAAAAGGTACAAAATGAAACACGCCAAATTTGGTCCGACAAGTTCGGCATTCGGGTTCTCGAAGGATATGGCGCAACGGAAACTTCACCCGTGCTCTGCGCCAACACCCCCCTGCACTTCAAGGCCGGGACAGTTGGCCGGTTCATGCCGGGCATCAATTATGAGTTAGAGGCAGTGCCGGGCATCAATACGGGTGGAAGACTGATTGTGGATGGGCCAAACATCATGTTGGGCTACCTGCGGGCTGAAAATCCGGGTTTCTTGGAACCCACGGAAAATGGTCGTTACGACACCGGCGACATCGTTTCCATTGATTCTGAGGGCTTCGTCACTATTGAAGGTCGGGCCAAGCGGTTCGCCAAGATTGCCGGTGAGATGGTTTCGTTAAGTGGTGTTGAGAGTTATGCCAGCGCCCTATGGCCAGATCACATGCATGCCGTTATCAGTATTCCCGACGCTCGCAAGGGTGAGCAACTAGTTCTCGTTACCGAAAATCAGGACGCGGAACGAAGTGACTTGCTGAACTACGCAAAGGATCAGGGCATCGCTGAATTGATGGTGCCGAAAACTATTCATGCCGTCGATGCCCTTCCTGTCTTGGGAACAGGCAAGGTGGATTACGTCTCATTGCAAAACGTAGCAATGGAGAGTGTCAATTGAAGTAACGGGGAAAGGTAAGATCGTCATGTTTTATCTTCTTATTTTTGTCGGTACTATTTCTCTGTTTGCCATTCCGATTGGTGTGATTGTGTTGTTTAGTCGCACGAATAAACTCCGACTCGACTTCCAAACATTAAGTAGCGAGCTGACCCGTCTTCGTGAAGAGCGTAGCGATGATAAATTACCGGCAAAGGATCCGAAAAAAGAAGTTTCACAACCGGCTTTACAAGATCTTTCGCACGCTCCTGCGCAACCCCATGATGCTCCGGCCCCCGGGCCATGGCAGGTGACTGCTTCTAATAAAACGGAAGCAGTCGGTGCAACCACTATCCTCAAGTCATTACAAGTTCCAGGCCGCACCGCAAGGAAAGAAGCCTTGGAAGAGAAATTTGCTTCCAGTTGGTTGGTTTGGTTGGGTGGGGTTACGCTAGCCCTTGGTGCTGCATTTCTTGTTAAGTATTCCGTTGAATTTGGATACCTGTCCCCAGCCGTCCGCTGCATGGTTGGTGCCGTTATGGGGTTTGCTCTGGTTGGTGGGGGTGAATGGGTTCGCAGAAGGCCGCTTGAAAAACCCATTGGCTCAGTTAAACCTTCCTACATTCCGCCAGCATTAAGTGCCGCCGGTATCGTCGCTCTGTTTGCCAGTACTTATGCGGCCTATGGCATTTACGATTTGCTCCCTGCCGTACTGACATTCGTTCTCCTGGCGATGATCATGGGCGGTGCCGTGATCCTTTCATTTCTGCAAGGGCCATATATTGCCGCCTTGGGCTTGCTCGGAGCTTTCTTGGTTCCTGCGCTGATAACATCCGGTGAACCCTCGGCTCTGCTTCTATTCGGTTATTTAATCGTCCTGATAGCCGGTTCGGTGGCGGTCTTCAGTTACAAGAACTGGTGGTGGCTGGCATGGTTTGCGCTTTTCGGTGGTGTGATGTGGTCCTTGCTCTGGTTCGCTCGCACATGGCAACCAGGAGACATCTATATTATCGGTGCATTCGACTTGGCATTGATGGCCGTCTTCATGATGAGCCGCCGTGCTTTCTGGTCGCCGAAAAAAGGGTTTATTCCCTTCCGGGAATTTTTCATTGTGGCGCCGCTGGCCGACAAGGTCGCTTGGGCTGCCGCAGCTCTTGTGGCCATCCTGTTGATCTTGCTTGTTAAGGAGGACCAGTATTCGACATCCTCCCTTATTTTCTTCGGGGCCTTCTGCTTATTCTCCGGGGCCGTCGCCAGGCGAGAATCGAACTTCGTCTTTATTCTTCCGTTCTCGGTAATTTTGACGGCGTTTTTAATGGCCTCCTGGCATTCGAACCTGTTGGTTGATTTCCAAATATTCATGAAGGGCAGTGCTTTCGTAGAAATCCAAGTTGAGGCTCCCGAGCTGGCCCGGTTTGCCACTATCGCCTTTCTCTTCTCGGCCCTCTTTGGTTTCGGCGGACTCGTTTCCATCTGGAGAACATCGAGACCTGCAATCTGGGCTGCTATTTCTTCCTCGACTCCCATCGCCTTGCTTGTCATTACCTATTGGCGATACGGCGTGCCTGATGATCGTGTGATGTGGTTGACTGCCAGTATAGTGCTTGCGGCAGTGTTTCTCGTTGTCTGTAGACTCGTCTCATCCCACCGCGAAAAGGAAGGCATGTTGGGGGTTCTTGCCGTCTATTCTGTTGCTGTGGTGGCCCTGACGAGTTTGGCTGCAACCATTACCTTCGACAAAGCATGGCTCACCATCGCCCTGTCGCTGCAACTGCCAGCCCTGGGTTGGATAAACGAGAGGCTCCGTTTCAAGGCCTTGAGGTGGGTCGCGATGCTGCTTGTCGGCGTGGTGATTGTCCGTCTCGTTTTGAATCCAGAAATCTTGGGTTATCCCCTATGGGGAATGCCGGGATTGAACTGGATAATTTATGGCTACGGCGTTCCCATGGTGGCGTTCTTTTTCGCGGCGCGATGGTTCCGCCAAGAACTGGATGATCATTTAGTGACGGTTCTTGAGGCCGGAACGCTGGCTCTCGGCGTGCTATTGGTTTCTTTCGAGATCCGGGATTTGGTTGCCAGCGACTTGAGTTCGGTGGATTTTTCATTGCTGGAACGCAGCCTGCATTCCATAGCTTGGCTGGCAATTGCATTCGGTCTTTTTCGACGGGCCAGGGACTACCCGCGTCTCGTTACAGAGTGGGGATGGCGGATCTTGGGCGGACTGTCGACGGCGTACGTGTTGCTGCTGCAGGTTTTATTCGACAATCCAATGCTGACCAGTGTCCCTGTCGGGGATTGGTTCATCGCCAATGCTCTTGTTCTCGCTTACGCTGTACCAGGAGTGCTTTTCTTGCTCTTCGCCCGGGAGGCAAAACATCAGGACATGAAGTGGTTATCGGTCCTCGGGGGCATCGCTTCTTTGATGCTTTTCTTCATCTTTATATCGATGGAGGTACGGCATGCATTCCACGGGACTGTCCTAACGGCAGGGGTGACTACCGATGTAGAATGGTACACCTATTCCGTCGTTTGGCTGGTATTCGCCGGGATCATCCTTACGCAGGGATTGGTTCGCGGGGATATGGCTCTCAGACATGCTTCGCTTGCTATTCTGGGCTTGGTTATCTTTAAGGTATTCCTGTTCGATATGCGCGCACTGGAAGGGCTTTTACGCGCCATGTCATTCCTCGGCCTCGGTGGTTGTCTGGTTGCCGTCGGCTATTTCTATCAGCGTTTTGCCTTTCCGAATGCACTCGGGAGTCAGGTAACGAACGAAACTGGGAGAGATTGAAGATTGGAGTGGGTGGATAAGCACGAAAGGGGAAGAAAGTGGGTGATGTGAAAACGGTTACTTTCAGTAAACGGATTCTAATTCTTGTTGGGATGTTGGTGTTCTGTGTTGCCGGGCTAATGTTCATCGCCCCCATTCCCCAGGATCCGGACTATCATTTTTTTGCTGATACGCGGCCATTCCTGGGTCTTGCGAACTTCGGCGATGTGACGTCGAATCTGGGCTTCGCCGTCGTTGGTCTCCTCGGATTGATGACAATCTTCGAAAGGAAAGGCCGGGAGACATTTACTCATCCAAAGGATAGTTTGCCTTACACCGTATTTTTCATTGGTGTTTTGTTGGTCAGCGCTGGATCCGCCTACTACCATGAAAATCCAAACAACGACCGACTGCTATGGGACCGTCTACCGATGACGGTCGGTTTCATGTCATTATTTGCAGCCTTCATCGCCGATAGAACCCACAGGCGAACGGGCATTACCTATCTCCTGCCAATCTTGATAGCGCTGGGAATTCTCAGCCTCGTTTATTGGCAATGGACGGAATCACAAGGACAGGGGGACCTCAGATTTTATGGTCTTGTACAATTCTATCCGATGGTGGCAATTCCGGTGATGTGTTGGTTGTTTCCACAATCCCGATACACCAGTGGCAAGTACCTAGCCTGGATAATCAGTTGGTATGGGGCGGCCAAGATATTTGAGCATTTTGATGCCGAAGTATTTGAGTTCCTCGGCAATACCATCAGTGGCCACAGTCTCAAGCATCTACTGTCCGCAGTTGCGACTTTCATGGTTTTGCGAATGCTTGTTCAGACGGAGAAAAAAGAAGCTTTAACCAGATAGCTTCCCGTAAGGATGTTTTCGAGGATGAAACAGGGCTCACCCTACTTCCCGGGTGGTTCTCCAGACTATCGAAAAGAGTCACAAGGACATCAAGGCTGGATTTCGGGATATTTTACATCAGATCGTGAAACGCTATCTTATTGATTTAAATAGAAATTAGCATGAAAACGGTGACATTCGCGTCATCAATAATACACAATGGGTATCAATGTATTGTGAGGGTGAGGGATCAATTTTGTGCTTCGCAAGGTATTTTCAGAAGAAAGGGAACTGATTGTCGAGGGTGTTGATGGGATGAAAATCAAGTCGCCGACTCAAATCAGTTTACTCTGACACTGCATTTTCCTCTTCAAAGCGACGGCAGGTTCAGCCCGTTCTCCTTTGCGCAATCGATGGCAGTTTTGTAACCGGCATCGGCGTGGCGCATGACGCCGGTTGCCGGATCGTTCCACAATACCCTCTCCAACCTTCGCGCCGCCGCGTCCGTTCCGTCGGCGACGATAACGATACCGGCATGTTGCGAAAAGCCCATGCCGACACCGCCGCCATGATGAAGCGAGACCCAGGTCGCTCCCGATGCCGTGTTGAGCAGGGCATTGAGCAGCGGCCAGTCGGAAACGGCGTCGGAGCCATCTTGCATCGCTTCTGTTTCGCGGTTGGGGGAGGCCACTGAGCCAGAATCCAAGTGGTCGCGACCGATGACCACTGGCGCCTTAAGCTCGCCCGAGGCCACCATCTCGTTAAAGGCCAACCCTAGCCTGTGGCGTTGCCCCAGTCCGACCCAGCAGATCCGTGCTGGCAACCCCTGAAATTGAATCCGCTCGCGGGCCATGTCGAGCCAGTTGTGCAGGTGTTTGTCATCGGGGATCGTTTCCTTGACCTTCTGGTCGGTCTTGTAGATATCCTCGGGATCGCCCGACAGCGCCGCCCAGCGGAACGGTCCGACGCCCCGACAAAACAGGGGGCGAATGTAGGCGGGGACGAAGCCGGGGAAATCAAAGGCGTTGTTGACGCCCATTTCCTGCGCCATCTGGCGGATATTGTTGCCGTAATCGAAAACCGGAATCCCCAGTTTCTGGAAGCCGAGCATGGCCTCGACCTGTTCGGCCATCGAGCGTTTGGCGGCCTCTATAACGCTTGCGGGGTCGCTTTCAATCATCGATTCCCACTTGTCCAGGGCCCAGCCCTTGGGCAGATAGCCGTTCAAGGGATCATGGGCGCTCGTCTGATCGGTGACGGCATTGGGTCGAATGCCTTTATTCAGCATTTCTGGAAAAACATCGGCGGCATTGCCAAGCAGGCCGACGGAAATTGTCTTACCCTGAGCGTGGGCGCTTTCGACCAGTTCCATGGCTTCCTCAATGGAGTCGGCCCTGGCGTCCAAATAGCCCGTGCGGATGCGGAAATCGATCCTTGTGGGTCGACATTCAACGGCGATCATCGAGGCCCCGGCCATGGTTGCAGCAAGGGGCTGGGCGCCGCCCATGCCGCCGAGGCCGCCGGTCAGAATCCATTTACCCGTGAGATCTCCCGCAAAATGCTGGCGGCCCATTTCGACGAAAGTCTCGTAGGTACCCTGAACGATTCCCTGGCTGCCAATGTATATCCACGACCCGGCCGTCATCTGGCCGTACATCATCAGTCCCTTGTGGTCTAGTTCATTGAAATGCTCCCAGGTCGCCCAATGGGGAACGAGGTTAGAATTGGCGATCAGGACGCGCGGGGCGTCGGTGTGGGTCCGAAAAACCCCGACCGGCTTGCCCGATTGGATCAGCAGGGTCTGGTCATCCTCAAGCTCCCTTAGCGACTGTTGAATTTGCTCGAAGCACTGCCAATTCCGGGCTGCCTTTCCGATGCCGCCATAGACCACCAGCTCGTGCGGGTTTTCGGCGACATCCGGGTCAAGATTGTTCATCAGCATGCGAAGTGGCGCTTCCGTAAGCCAGGATTTGGCGCTTAGTTCGGTGCCGCGTGGGCTGCGAATTTCACGGATGTTTTTGTGGGAGTTGGTCATCGGTTAGCTCCTTGCCAATAAATTATAAATTACCGTCGAGCGCCAGGCGTTCGATTCGGTGCAACAGCTTCCCAAGGTGGTGACGCAAAGGCCCGGCCCGGCCCGTTTGGTAGGTCCAGGGCGGGGCTTCGTCCATGTAGGCGCGTTGGGCGAGTTCCATCTGAATGGCATGGACGCCGCTCGCAGGCTTGCCGTAATGACGGGTCGTCCAACCGCCCTTGAAGCGTCCGTTGACGATCATATCGAAGCCATCTGCCACACCGCAAATATCCGCAGCGACCGTCTCGATAGCTGGGCCGCAGGTTTCGCCGTCTTTGGTGCCGATGTTAAACACCGGCAATGTGCCTTCAAACAGGTTGGGGATGTTCGAGCGGATCGAGTGACAGTCATACAGAACGGCGATCCCGTGCTTGCTGAGGGCGCGCGCAATCTGCTCGCTTAGCGCCCGATGATACGGAACATGGTAGTGGGCGATCCGCGATTCGACCTCCCCGGTATCGGGTTGCTGAGCATCTTTGTAGATCGGCTCGCCATCGAAGTTGGTGGTTGGGCAAGTTTCGGTCGTCTTCATTCCTGGATACAGGCTTGTCCCCGAAGGGTCGCGGTTGGCGTCGACGAGGTATCGCGAGAACGTCGCCCGCACAGTCGTCGCACTGGGTAATAGTCCGTGATAAAGGGTTTTGATATGCCAGTCGGTGTCCGCCATTGCGCGTCCGTAAGGGTTCAACCGCGCCTCGATTTCAGCCGGAAGATAGGTTCCTCCATGCGGCATGCCCAGAATAAGCGGGCCATCGCCTTCGCTGACCTCAACCGGGTTCATTTTGTTTCCTCCAGCACAGGCAAGTCGGCACTGCCGACGGCTTCAATGATTGCCCCCGAACGGATCAGGGCAGCGCTTTTTTCAAGTTCCGGCGCCAGATAACGATCGGCACCCAGGGTTTCTATATCTTCACGTAAGCGCCCGATGGCATGGAGCAGACGTTCGCTGGTCGCAAGGGGCTTGCGGAACTCGACGCCCTGGGCGGCGGTCAAAAGCTCGACGCCGGTGATCAGGCCCAGGTTGTCGGTCATGGCGAGAAGCCGTCGCGCGGCGTGGGCGGCCATTGAGACATGGTCTTCCTGGTTAGCGCTGGTCGGGGTCGAATCGACAGAACACGGTGCGGCCATCTGTTTGTTTTCCGACATCAGCGCGGCGGTCGTGACTTCGGCGATCATAAAGCCGGAATTAACTCCCGGATCGGGCGACAGGAACGCCGGCAGACCGAAGTTCATAACCGGGTCGACCATCAGGGCGACGCGGCGCTGGGTGATCGCCCCGATTTCGGCGATGGCCAGGGCTATTTGATCGGCGGCCAGTGCGACCGGTTCGGCATGGAAATTACCTCCCGACACAATCGCCTCGTCTGCGACCATGATCAGCGGGTTATCGGTCACGGCGTTGGCTTCTATCTGTAATGTCTGCCCGGCCTGACGCAGGACATCGATGCAGGCACCCATCACCTGGGGTTGGCAGCGCACGCTGTAGGGGTCCTGAACGCGGATGTCATCCGCGCGGTGGGAATCCCTGATTTGCGATCCTTCGATCAAGGCGCGTAGTGCGTGCCCGGTGTCGATCTGGCCACGGTGGCCGCGCAGGGCATGAATTTCGGCACGGAACGGGGCCGACGAGCCCATGATCGCATCGGTTGACAGGGCTCCGGTGATCAATGTCCCTATGGCGCAACGCCAGGCTTCGAAAAGACCGGCCAGGGCCAGGGCGGTTGATACCTGTGTTCCATTAATCAGGCCGAGCCCTTCTTTCGGGCCGAGCACGACCGGGGTAAGCCCTGCGGCCGCCAGGGCTTCTCCGCCCGGTCGTGTGCGCCCTTGATATGTTGCTTCACCTTCGCCGATCATCACAGCGGCCATATGGGCCAGTGGCGCCAGATCACCCGATGCGCCAACCGAGCCTTGCCCGGGAATGACCGGGCTGACACCCTTGGCCAACATCTGTTCAATCAATTCAATGACCGGCCACCTGACACCCGATGCGCCACGCCCTAATGATATTAGCTTCAGGGTCATTATCAGACGGACAATGCGTTCATCCAGGGCTACCCCGACACCGCAACAATGGGACAGCACAAGATTGCGTTGAAGCTTCGAGGTATCCTGAGGGGCAATGCGCGTATTGGCTAATTTGCCAAAACCTGTGTTGACGCCGTAAACGGCGTCGGTTCCGCCAGCCGCCTTGGCGATGATCGCGGCGCTGGCATCAATGGCCGGGCGGGTGGCCGGGCTTAGCTGCGTCGTCGGACTATGCCAATACAGGTGCTCCAGATCGCTTAAGCTCACGACCCCCGGTATCAATGTCATCGAGTCGGTCATGCCATGCCTCCAAAAATACGGCTGTGAAGGGGGTTGGCTCCGATGCAATAGGCGAGTTCCGCCGGATGTTCGATATTCCAGATGGCCAGATCGCAGGCCAAGCCAGCCGCGATGGTCCCCGTTTCGTGGCCAAGTCCCAACGCCAGGGCGGCATTGCACGTGGCCCCGGCCAGCGCTTCTTCGGGTGTCAAACCGAACAGTGTGCAGGCCATATTGAGCGCCAGCAGCAGGGAGGTCATCGGCGATGAGCCGGGATTGCAATCGGTGGCGACAGCCATGGCAACGCCGTGGTGGCGCATCAGTTCGATGGGTGGCACAGTGGTATCACGCAGGAAATAGAAAGCACCGGGAAGCAGCACCGCCACCGTTGCCGCCGCGGCCATCTTGGTAAGCGCGGTTTCGTCCACGTGCTCAAGGTGATCCGCCGACAGGGCGGAAAATTCAACCGCCAGCTCCGCGCCGCCGAAATGGCTCAATTGTTCTGCGTGGAGCTTGACTGGCAGGGCGTGGGCCGCCGCCGCCTCGAAGACCTTGCGAATTTGCGTGGGTGAGAAGGCGATGGTCTCGCAAAAACCATCAACGGCGTCGGCAAGTCCGGCGGCAACGACGGCTGGCAGTTGATCCTCGCATACCGAGCGGATATAGGCGTCCTTGTCCTTTGCGGCTTCCGGCGGCAAAGCATGGGCACCAAGAAACGTCGTCTTGACGCGCACAGAACGATGGCTGGCAAGTTCCCGCGCCGCGCTCAACATTTTGCTTTCGGTTTCGACGTTCAGGCCATAGCCGGATTTGATTTCGACGGTGGTAACCCCTTCGCCGAGCAGATCATCCAGACGGATCAAGGATTGCCGCACCAACTCTTGCTGGCTTGTGGCACGGGTCGCCTTGACTGTCGAGAGGATGCCACCACCTGAGCGGGCGATCTCTTCGTAAGTTGCTCCCATCAATCGCTGCTCGAACTCTTCAGCCCGATTGCCAGCGTAAACGAGATGGGTATGGCAATCGATCAGGCCGGGGGTGATCCAGCGGCCTTCCAGGTCCGTCGTCTCATCCGCTCGCAGGTTCGGCGCATCGGCTTCCGGCCCGACCCAGACGATCCGCCCGTCCCGCGCGGCAATGCAAGCCCCTTCGATCGCCCCGTAAGCACAGCCGGTATCCGTCATCGTCGCGATGCGAGCGTTGCGCCAGACTCGGTCGACTTTTGTGGCCATCTAAAATCCTTCTCTTTAATTGTATATACAAATAAACTGGACAAGACTCAAGGCTTTTTGTATATACAATTCAGGACTGCCGGAGATCCGCTATGACGAGCCTTTATTTTGATCACGCGCTGCTGCCTGACGGCTGGGCGAGAAATGTCTGTATCGACGTCGACGGGCGGGGCACGATATCGGCTGTTACGACGAACGTAGAGAATGCCGCTGCCGACCATCAGGGCCGCATCGCGGTTGCGGGTATGCCCAATATCCACAGTCACGCCTTCCAGCGCGCCATGGCCGGACTCGCCGAGACGAGAGGCGACAGCGAAGACAGCTTCTGGACCTGGCGGCAAATCATGTACCGTTTTCTTGAGCATCTGACGCCATCGGATCTTGCGGCCATCGCCCGTCAGCTCTATGTCGAAATGCTCGAAGCAGGTTTTACCTCTATCGCCGAGTTCCATTACCTGCATCATGATCCCGAGGGTCGGCCTTACGATGATATCGGGGCTATGTCCGCAAGCCTTGCCGAGGCGGCTGCCGAAACCGGCATTGGCATGACGTTTCTACCGGTGTTCTATGCCAATGGTGGCTTCGACGGTGCGCCAGCGACAGCGGAACAGCGACGATTCATCAACAGCCCCGAACAATTTGCCAATCTGGTGGACAGGGTCAGAAACATTGCGGGGAATCTTGAGGACGCGGTGGTCGGCATTGCGCCGCACTCGCTCAGGGCGGTGACGCCTGAGAGCCTCTCCGAGATTCTGAATTTGGCAGGAGATGGCCCTATCCATATCCACATTGCCGAGCAACTTGCCGAGGTCGAAGCCTGTATCGCCTGGTCCGGCGCTCGTCCCGTTCAATGGCTCATGGACAATGTTGGCGTTGATGAGCAATGGTGCCTCATCCACGCTACCCACATGGCGGACAGTGAGCGCGTGTCGGTAGCGACAAGCGGTGCCGTTGTCGGGCTTTGCCCGATCACCGAGGCCAACCTGGGTGACGGTATTTTCGATGCTCAGGCGTATATGAAAGAAGGCGGGCGGTTTGCCATTGGCTCGGACAGTAACATTTACATCGGCGTTGCCGAGGAATTGCGGCTACTGGAATATTCACAACGCTTGCGCGACAGGAGCCGTAACCGTCTCACCGCTTCCGGCTCCTCAACAGGTCGCTCGCTCTATGATCAGGCGCTTCTCGGTGGTGAAATGGGCAGTGGGCGTAAAATCGGGCGGCTGGCAACAGGTTACCGGGCCGATATTGTGTCCCTCGACGGCGATCATCCGGCGATGATTTGCCGCCACGGCGACGGCTGGCTGGACGGCTGGTTGTTTGCCGGCGACAACCGGGTCGTTGTCGATGTCTGGACCGGTGGCAGGCAGGTCGTCGCAGGTGGCCGCCATCATGCACGCCAGGCAGCGATCCAGAGCTTTCGGACAACGCTAACACAGATCCTGGAAAAATGAACAAGATGGTCATGGATTTCAAACTTGACGGAAAGGGGCCCTTGTATAGGCAAATCAAGCGAGCTATCGCCGAGCCGATCCTCTCTGGTCGTTACCGACCCGGGACCCGGCTGCCATCCGAACATGCCTTCATGGATATATTCCAGACGTCGCGCATGACCGTGAACAAGGCCTTGCAGATGTTGGCCGATGACGGATTGGTCGTTCGCCGCCGGCGAAGCGGAACGTTCGTCGCACCGCAAATGGCCGAGCATACGGTGATGGAATTGCGAAACATCGCCGATGAGATAGAGGAAAGCGGCGCCACTTACGGCTACAGCCTTCTCAAGCGTAGCCTGGAAAAAACCGGCAAGGCCATAGCCCACAGGCTCGGCATCAGCACAGGGGCCGCGTCGGTGTATTTGAAATGTCGGCATCTCAGCGATGGCGATCCTTTCGTCGTTGAGGAACGCCATATCAACCTGACCGCCGTTCCCGAGGCCGCCCATCAGTCCTTCGACGATACGCCGCCCAGTCGCTGGCTGCTTGAAAATGTATCCTGGACAAGGGCCGAGCACGTTATTCTTGCTATTAATGCGTCTGATGAAATGGCGGAACTTCTGGATATTGCGAAGGGCACCGCTTGCCTACGGGTTGAGCGCACGACCTGGCTGGCCGATATTCCCGTGACTTATGTCGTTTTGACCTATCCGGGCAATACGCACCGATTGGTCGGCGTATTTTCACCCGGCCAATAACAAGACTGCACAACGCCGGTTTCAAAAGCCCCTCACTCCTATCCTCTCCGAAGGCTCAGCAAATACAACAAGACTATTTATATATCCCCTTCAATATGAGAGTTTGTGTGGGGAGGGTGGCCTAAGTGAAGAATATTAAAAAGTTCGTGTCCCTGGTAGAGAACACCGTGGGCGACGGTGCTGATTGGAGCGGCTTGAGGCAGGGTGGAATTCGATGATACATCCCAGCCCCCCAGCGCGCGGATTTGCACGCGACGAGTACGAAAACCGGGTGGCCCGCGCCCATGCCTTGATGGCCGCCAAAGGTATTGACGCCTTGTTTCTGAGCAGCGAGGCGGAGGTTCGCTATTTCACCGGGTTCCTGACCCAGTTCTGGCAAAGTCCGACCCGGCCTTGGTTTGTCGTGGTGCCAAAAGCCGCCAAGCCCATCGCTGTAATACCGGAAATCGGGGCTGCGTGCATGAGCCATACCTGGCTGGATGATATCCGCATCTGGGCTTCGCCGGATTTGCAGGACGATGGCGTCTCGCTGTTGGCCGATGCTCTGGCAGAAGTCACAGAGCGTGGCGGCAACATCGGCGTGCCCATGGGCCACGAGACCCATTTGCGTATGCCACTGGCAGACTATGACCGTCTTCGCAGCGTACTTGGCGACAGGGCGTTTTGCGATGGGACGGCTATCGTTCGCAGCCTTCGCATGGTCAAGTCAGAAGCGGAAATCGCCAAGATCGCCTATGCCTGCCACCTGGTTTCAAACGCCTTCGAGCAGGCCTCCAGTTTGTTTCGCACCGGCCAAAGCGAGATGGACGTTTTTCGCGCCTTCAAGATCGAATGTCTGGAACAGGGTGTCGATGATGTTTCTTACCTGGTCGGCGGCGCCGGGCCGGGTGGCTACGGTGACATCATCTCGCCGCCATCCATGCGCGCCCTTGAAGAAGGCGATGTACTGATTCTCGATACGGGCTGCACCTTCGATGGGTATTTTTGTGATTTCGACCGCAATTTCGGCTTCGGCGCTGTCAGCGATGATGCAAAACGGGCCTATGAAGTGGTGTACCGGGCGACCGAGGCGGGGTTGGCGGCAGCACGACCCGGTGTCACCTGCGCCGATATCTATCAGGCCATGCAGTCGGTGATGAGCGACGCCGGGGCGCTGGGTAATACGGTCGGCAGGTTGGGCCACGGCCTGGGCATGCAACTGACAGAATGGCCCTCCCATATGCTACAGGACAAGACCGTGCTTGAAGCCGGTATGGTGATAACCTTGGAGCCGGGTATGACCTTCGCACCGGGAAAAATGATGGTGCATGAAGAAAATATTGTTGTGCGCGATGGCGGGGCGGAACTTTTGAGCCGCCGCGCCGCGCCCGAATTGCCGGTGCTTGGCTGATGGTGCAGGCATTTGAAACCGACGCGGGACTTGCCAGCCGGGCGGCGTTGGGGCTGATCGTGCTTCAAACAGATGAAACCATCGAGCCCGAATTTAAGGAAATGATCGATCTTGAGGGTGTCTGTCTGTATCACAGCCGTGTACCCAGCGATGCCGAAGTCACCCCGCAAACCCTGGCCCGTATGGAAGCGGAAATTCCCCGTGCGGTAAAGCTGTTACCTTCGAATGCACCCTTCAATGTAATTGGCTACGCTTGCACGTCGGGGGCGACGATTATTGGCGAGGATAATATCGCGCGCGCGATAAACAGCGTCAGGCCCGGCGTTGCCACCAGCAACCCGATCAGCGCCGCCAAGGCCGCACTTGGGTCGCTTGGGGTAAAGAGAGTAGGTTTCGTTACGCCCTATGTGGCCGACGTTTCATTGGCGATGCGCGAAAATCTTGAGCGGGCCGGGTTCGAAATTTCCGCTTTTTCATCCTTCGAGCAAGGTGAGGAGAAGATTGTCACCCGCATCACCCCGGCCTCCGTGCTGGAGGCCGTGCTTGGTGTTGGGCAAGGCTGTGACGGGGTTTTCGTTTCGTGCACGAATTTACGGGTTGGCGGCATTATCGAAGCCGCGGAAAAAATCCTTGGTAAACCGGTCATATCCAGCAATCAGGCCCTGGCCTGGCACATGTTGCGCCTGGCCGGGATCGATGATGCTCAAACTGGCCATGGCCGGTTGTTCGAGTGCGTTCTATAATACCAAGTTGCATCTCTATGAGTCATTATTGATGCAACTTGGTATTAGCCCCGGTTGCCCACGATTCGGCATTGCTTTATAAGGATCAGGGAGATTCGGGAAGACGTGTGGGTTCAATAAGTCGTGGGGTTATTGCTGTTTTGGTTTCTAGTTCCGGTTGGCGGCTTGTTGTTCGCACGGTGCCTGTGGTTGCGCTGGCGCTTTTATTCGCCCTGCGCCCGGCACCCGCTCAGGCGATTGTGGACGAGGTCCCCAATACGACCCTTCCTGAACCCTTAAGTATCACCGATGTCGAGCGCTATCATCGCATTTTCGAGCTTCAGGAAGATGGTCTGTGGAAAAAAGCCGATAAACTGATCAAGCAACTCAATGACCCTGTCTTGATCGGCCATGTACTGGCCCAGCGTTATCTGCATCCCAACAAGTATCGTTCCAAATACAAGGAATTGAAGGACTGGATGGAAGCCTACGCCGACCATCCCGACGCCCGGCAGATCTACAAACTGGCGCTCAGGCGTAAACCCGCCAACTGGCGTGCGCCCAAGCGCCCGGTGTCGGGTTATCTTGGCGGCGGGGCCGAGCCCAACAAAGCAGAGCAACCGGCGAAGAAAAAGCTGTCCCGTGCCCAGCGTAACCAGGTCAGGGCTTACAAGCGGCAAATTCGTGGTAATTTACGTCAGGGCTGGACCAAGGCGGTCAAGCGACTTATTGCCACCAAAGACGTTAAACGGCTGTTTTCCGATTACAATATGGATCAGGCCAAGGCGCGTCTCGGCGCTGGATATTTTGCCGCCGGGCGCGACGAATGGGCGGTTAAATGGGCCGGAGAATCGGCCAGTCGCTCCGGGCGTTTCCTGCCCGAAGCCAACTGGACGGCCGGTCTGGCGTCGTGGCGGTTGGGCAGGCGCGATCAGGCGGCACGTTATTTTGAGGCCGCGGCCATGGCCAAGGATACTTCTGGATGGATGACATCCGCTGCCGCCTTCTGGGCGGCGCGGGCGAACCTTGTTGGCGGCAAACCCGAACGGGTTAATGAACTGCTTGGCCAGGCGGCGGCGTATCCTCGTACTTTCTACGGTTTCCTGGCCCGCAAGATGCTCGGCCTTCCGAGTAATTTTAGTTGGCAGACGCCAGACCTTGAACAAGCCGCTCTTGATGATTTTGCGTTGGTTCCGGCTGGGCGTCGCGCCCTGGCCCTGCTGCAAGTCGGGCAAGACAGGCGCGCCGAACGAGACCTGCGCGGCCTGGCCGGGCGCTCTTCGCGGGCTGTCGCCAGGGGGATTTTGGCGCTGGCGGCGCGGGCCAACATGCCGGCTTTGGGTGTCCGTCTCAACAACACGCTGTATCCCGGCGGCGGTGGCTTCGACGGCGCCGCTTACCCACTGCCAACATGGCAACCCGAAGGCGGTTATCGTGTAGACAAGGCATTGATTTTCGCCCTGATCCGCCAGGAATCGGCGTTTAATCCGAAGGCCAAAAGCTGGGCAGGGGCGCGCGGGCTGATGCAACTGATGCCGCGAACGGCAAGCTTTGTCGCGCGTGACCGGCGCTTCCACCGCACCGATTCGACCCGCCGCCAATTGTTCAAGCCTGAAATCAATTTGAAGCTGGGTCAGAAATATATTGAGATGTTGCTGGGCGACAAAAAGATCAATGGCGACTTGTTCTTGCTGGCAACAGCGTGGAACGGTGGCCCGGGCAACCTCAACAAATGGCGTCGCGTCACCGACGACATGAACGACCCGTTGTTCTTTATAGAGAGCATTCCTTCACGCGAGACGCGTATTTTTATCGAGCGGGTACTGACCAATCTGTGGATCTACCGCGACCGTCTGGGGCAACAGACACCCTCACTTGACGCGATTGCGGCTGGCGATTGGCCGATCTATAAGGCGCTCGATAACCAACCCATAATGCTGGCAGGTAAATAATGTCGAAAATAGAAGGTGAACGTAAATTTCTCCCCGTTCATATCGCTGTCCTGACCGTATCGGACTCGCGCACCCTGGAAGACGACAAGTCCGGACGGACACTGGTGGAACGCATCGAAGCGGCCGGTCATATCGTCGCCGTGCGCGATATTGTCAAAGATGAAGTCGACTTGATCGTCGATAAATTAAAGGGCTGGATTGCCGACGATTCCATTGACGCTGTCATCGCCACCGGTGGTACCGGTGTGACGGGTCGCGACATCACGCCGGAAGCTTTCGCTAAAGTTTACGAGAAAGAAATCCCCGGTTTTGGCGAGCTGTTTCGCATGCTTAGCTTCCAGAAGATTGCCACCTCGACGATCCAGTCCCGCGCCACCGCCGGGGTCGCCGATGGCACGTATCTGTTCGCCTTGCCGGGCTCGCCGGGGGCATGCAAAGATGCTTGGGACGATATTCTCGTCCACCAACTCGATGCCCGTTTTACGCCGTGCAATTTCGTCGAATTAATGCCGCGCTTAAAAGAACATCTGTAGTTCTTAGGGTCAAAGGGCTTATGGGTATAAGCCTCAAGCTGCGGAGGCCGGGACTTTCTTTTTGGTCTTGGCGGCGGCTTTTTCGAGGGCGGCTTTATCGGCAATTTTTTTGTCGGCGGCTTCTTTGGCTAAGCGAAGGGCGCGTAGTTTTGACACATGGTCGGCACCTTCCTGGCGGGCCTTTTCTTTTTCTTCCATCGCCTGAATGCCCTTTTTCTGGGTTGCGGCGAATTGTTGTTCGGCATTCAATTTTACAGACTTAAACATGTAGAATATCCTTATTTTTTTAGATAATGACGCTAGCTAAAGCTGTTAGCGTTCAGGGGAGCTATCGCTGTCCAATTGATCGGACTGCCCGGATTTTGCTTCTCGGGCTTCCTTTTTCGCTGCCGCGCGTTTGGCTTTTTTCTCGGCTTGCAGTCTGTCGCGTTCTCTTCGTTCAAAGTCGTAGTTGGGCTTTTTTGCCATTTTTCTTCTTTCGAGTATGTCGCAGGCGTTGATTTAACGGCGCACAGGATTTTAAATAAATGTGGTCGGTGTATCGCTCGCTTTGTCAGGGGATTACCAGTCAAATCAGGTAAGACAAAACAAATGCAACACGCGACAGGGATACGAAACAATTATCCCGGTGGCGAGAATGGCTCATTAAAAAATGAAATAAAACAGGGCCATAGCGATGTGCAAGGATTATTATACACCAAACTGCATGAATAAATGAAATCTAAAATATTTTTTATTTTTATGGCCTCCTTTTCAAAGATGTTTACGGGTCGCACACAAGCAGGAATTTGTGTGTTAGAATTGAATCGTTACCTATGACCCGCCGCTAATATTTAGAAAGGCAAAACCTCAAATGACCAAAGAGAAGGCCCGTAAGCGCGCCAAGGCAAAGTCGGCCCAGAAAATTAGGAAACGTGAAGAAAACGCCGAAAATCCCGGCCAACAAAACCGGCACGGGATGTTCGACCCTGGCGCCCTTTCCATAAAAGGCCCAAATGCCAGCGGCAATGCCAGCAATTTTGCGACGGCCAAACGCGGCTCGGCACGTTCAAAATAGACCGTGCGGTCTATCTTTAATCCTTATCGCGCAGATAAACGCAATAATAGCTAAGGGCAACAAACAAGCCACCGCCAACGATGTTTCCCAGCGTTACCGGTATCAGATTGCCGATGATGCCGCCCAAATCGAGATTGTTTATTGCTGCGTCGGATAAGCCCGCTGCTGCTGCGTATCCTGGATCAGCGGCGGCCAGAATTCCGATGGGAATAAAATACATGTTGGCGATGGAGTGCTCAAAACCGAGCGCCACGAAGGCCGTTATAGGGAAAATGATCGCCAGAATCTTGTCGGTCACTGAGCGGGCGGCAAAACACAGCCAGATGGCTAGACAGACCAGAGCGTTACACAGTACGCCGCGGATGAAGGCGACATCGAAAGGCAAATTGACCTTTCCTGCGGCAATTTTGATGGCGGTTACGCCGAGCGCATCGCCACCCAAGTGTAAGATACCGGACCAATAAGCCATCACCGCCATGCCAAGGGCGCCAACCAGATTGCCAATATAAACAAGCCCCCAGTTGCGCCCTAGTTCTGCGGTGCTGATTTTATGGCGGGCCCAGCCCATAACGATCAGGACATTACCTGTGAACAGTTCTGCGCCGCCGACGACGACCAAAATAAGGCCAAGGCAGAAGGAAAGTCCCCCAACCAGCCTTTCCGTGCCGAAGCCAAGGCCACTATTGGTTATAACAAGCGTATAAAACATGGCTCCGAAGGATATGAAGGCGCCAGCCAGAACCGCCAGCGTCAGCACCGGCACGGTTTTCATGTGTGCCTTGCTTAAACCGATGGCTTCAATGCGATCGGCTATTTTTGCCGGGGCATAGGCGTCGAACATGGTCGGATCGAAGCGCCGGTCAAGATCAGGTTTTTCGTCAGGCATCGTCATTTCCCCCACTTATGACCAATCTATGGAAAGGCTCACGTCACCGGGAAGGCCACCGGGAAAGTTGATAATTTTAGCTTTTAAATGATAACCGTTTGGTTGACCGTGCTGTTTCCAGATTACATAAAAGCTATTGGCTTTACCCAGCAGGGTTTGCGGCCAGTCTTTCTCGTGATTATTTATAGCCCTTCCACCATCGTTACAGAATACGGCTGGAAACTTCATAACCTCAACGTCATATTTTCCTTGTTTTGCAGCGTCCAGAATTTGCAGTTCAAGGGTTTCAAAATCTTTTTCAAGAAATTCGGAATTGATAAAAATCTTTTTTTGCTGTGATAGATAAAGACGCCGGGCAAGGACCGCATCTTCTTTCTTTAATTTGTCTTTGGCCTTTGATAAGTCAGAAAAACGGCGTAGCTGATTGGCAACAATAATACGCTCAATAGCTTGCCATTGTTTGGACATCGCCAAAAATCACTTAAAAAAAGGTAGACATGAATCAGTAATATTCCCACCAATTATCGGGGCCGACCATGATCAGGGTCAAGGCGCAACTTTAGTAGAGGGTTACACTGATCTTATAATCAATAAGCCAAGGAGGTTAAAAAACTGAAGCCACCTAATACGCAATCAGACATATCAATCAAAAAACCAATAGCCCGATCATTATCACCGGGCGGCGTTACGAACGCTAATAATGAAAGCCCCGCCCAATAGCCGCGGGGCTTTTCCGTTCACAACCGGCGGGGCTTGTAGATCTTTGCCGGGCGGGCATTCTTCTCGATATGCTCAATGATCAGGGTGGCAATATCTTTTTCGGCTACTTTCTCAATCCCTTCGAGCCCTGGCGATGAATTAACCTCCAGCACCTTTGGTCCGTCGGCGGCGCGTAACAAATCGACACCGGCCATGGAAAGGCCCATGGCGCGGGACGCCTTGACGGCGGTCTCGCGTTCCGCTTTGGTCAATTTAACCCTCGATGCCTGGCCACCCCGATGTAGGTTTGAGCGAAAATCACCTTCTTCGGCCTGGCGTTTCATGGCTCCAATGACCTTGTTGCCAAGCACGAAACAGCGGATGTCGGCGCCGTCGGCTTCCTTGATAAATTCCTGCACCAGAATATTCGCCTTCAGCCCCTGGAAAGCGGCGATCACGGATTCGGCGGCCTTTTTTGTTTCGGCCAGAACCACGCCGCGTCCTTGTGTGCCTTCCAGCAGCTTGATTACCAGCGGCGCGCCACTGACGAACTTTATCAGATCGTTCGTTGCCTTGGGCGAGCGGGCGAAGCCGGTGTCGGGCATGCCGATGCCGGACCTGGCAAGAATTTGATGGGCATAGAGCTTGTCCCGTGCGACGCCAATTGCGGCTGCGGAATTAAGGCTGAACACCCCCATCGCCTCGAACTGGCGCACGACGGCCATGCCGTAAAATGTTACCGAGGCACCGATACGCGGGATAATAACGTCGAAACCCTCAAGCGGACTTCCATCAATATAAACTTCCGGACGGTGCGAGGTGATGTTCATGTAACATTGGGTGGTGTTGATGATTTGCACCATGTGCCCCTTATTTTCGGCAGCCTCGGCCAGGCGTTGGGTGGAATAGTTGTCTGGCTCTCGCGATAGGATACCAATTTTTAGCGTGCTGCGGCGGCCCATTGTTTTGGGCATGGCGTCATACAGGTTAGGCGACAATTCCCCTTGTACGCATGACAGGTTGGGGTCGACGATAATGTTGTCTTGCAATGCCGTTCGTCCCACCAACATGCGATATTGCATTGATTCTCGGTTGGTAAGGGAAATTTCGATGGGCCATTCCTGAGCGCCGATGCGAAGCGGGGTGCGGACGATGTAACGCAACTCGACTTCACCGTTAGAGCTGGTGATTTCGCGCTGGTCGACCAGCTCGGCGGAACAAAACACCACGATGTCCGGGCGTTCTGGTACGGGGTGAACACCAAAACGCACCCGCGGCTTGCCGACGCGCCCGTAAGGTTCAATCATGAAGGCATGGATTGCCGAAGAACGCGCGCCGGTATCTATTTTGGCAAGAACTGCTGGCAAACCAAGGCCGGGAAGTTCGACCCATTCCTGCCAGCCGAAGATGAGTTCCTTGTCGTGAATAATATCCTCAAGGCTGTCGGTTGGGTAAACGGGCTTGTCGTTCATGGCTGTATCAACCTTCTTTGCTTCACGACCTTAAACTTGCCATAGAGCCAGCCAACGTGACGAGAAATAAATTTAGTCTTCACTGTAGCCTTGGGATGGCGCCTTTTGCGTGATGGTGAAGGGTATGGGGTTTTTCAAAGGGCAAATCCGGGGCACGGGGCATGCTAGAGGAAAGATGCAACAGATAAGCTGGACACCGCCCCACGCCTTGCTATAAAAAACAGCAACTCATGACCAGTGACGACCATTTAGGTCAACCGCGGAGAGATGCCGGAGTGGTCGAACGGGGCGGTCTCGAAAACCGTTGTGCTGGTGACAGTACCCAGGGTTCGAATCCCTGTCTCTCCGCCATCACCTAACCATTTGATATTATTATATTTTTTATCATTTTAACACTCCAATTTGTCCCGTATTTCCCGGGACTTATGGACATTCCAGCATCAATATGTGGGACACGGAGACCGGGTGGTCCCACCATATGTGGTCCCAGGGGGCTAATATCTCTGTTGGCCTGTTTCGTGGTACCACTCAAGACTAATATTGGATGGTCTCTCGGGCGGTTTCATGGCTGGTTGTCGGAGATTGCGGGAACAGTTCGGCCCCTCGCCTCGACGAAGGGCTTGATATGATGCGGATTGTGCTTGAAGTGGGCCTAGTTGAACCCCAGAACTTCCTGCTGTTCCGGCCATGTCAGGGGTAACCGTGAGGCTTTGCTCAGCTTTGCCGCCGTTAGCATCGGCGGGTGCCGACCTTCGAGAATAGCCCTGATAATATCCGGGGCGAGGAACGTTAATCTAACGAGCCGGGTGAAGTAGGACCGGGTTACATTTTGGCTGCTGGCGATATCGCTGAGACTGGCCCCTTTGCCCTTGATCAGCTTGTCCCGGTACACATGTCCTTTGACAATGAGCCTGGCTAAGCTGGGATCGACTCTCCCGTTTCCTCTCCGACCGTCCGGCCCGTCAATAATCATCTTAATCCCTAAGCCTGTGCGTTTCAATTTTGCTGGTACAGAAATCGTCAGCCGATCCGCCTCTTGCCCTTCTCCGATTGCTTGGGACAGATCCATCGGATCGTTTTGCAGGACATCTGCAATGCGAGCCGTATTGACCGTGATGTCAATCCTCTCCTCATGGATTTCAATCCGAGCGACAAAGGCGAGGAGAATTGATCTCACTTCCGCAGGGCTCAGCTCTTCCCATCGCTCCGTCAGGTCTGCGGCATGGGCGGTGAGCCTTTTCTGTTCCGCTATATTTTGAACTTGCTGACTGATCGCTTCGAATGCCTCGGCGCGGTCACCAAGAAAGTCTCGAATGCGACGGATAACGAGCCCTTCAATTTCCCCGGCCGGGATACGGCGAGCGGTCGGTGCATTGGCTTTGTTGCCGGTCGTCAGGGACCGGGAGATGTAATAGCGATAGCGCTTGCCGTTCTTGTTGGCGTGGCTTGGGGTCAGATGATGACCGTGTTCGTCATGCAGGAGCCCTGCAAACAGACTCGGCTCTTTGGCCGCGCCGCCAGTTTTTTGCTCAACCCGGTTTGCAGAGAGCTTCGCCTGCACCGTGTCCCAAAGAGCCTTTTCGATAATGGCGTCTTGTTCGCCCGGATAACTTTTGTCTTTATGGACAATTTCGCCCAGATAGATGCGGTTTTGCAGCATCAGGTAAAGAGCGCCACGGGCAAGGGGAACGCCACCCGTGCGCCGTCCATTTTTGGAGCAACGGATCTTGCTGACGACACCATCCGCATCAAGTTCATTCTTGAGCTCCCGGACCGATCCAATGACTGTATAACGCTGGAAGATATGCCGGACGACTTTGGCCTCCGTCTTGTTCACGATGAGTTTGCGCTCTTCGGTGTCGTAGCCCATGGGGAGAGGTCCTCCCATCTACATGCCCTTCATTTTCGAAGCGGCTATTTTGTCGCGAATACGCTCGCCCGTCACCTCGCGCTCAAACTGGGCGAAGGATAACAAGACGTTGAGCGTCAGCCTGCCCATGGACGTCGTGGTATTGAACTGCTGCGTTACCGAGACGAAGGAGGCGTTGTGGTTATCTAATGTTTCGACGATTTTGGCGAAGTCGGTTAACGCGCGGGTCAACCGGTCTACCTTGTAAACGACGATCACATCGACCCTGCCATCGCGGACATCGTCAAGGAGACGCTGCAAAGCGGGTCGCGCCATAGTCGCTCCGGAGATGCCACCATCGTCATAATAGGCCTCGATAACCTGCCAGCCCTCGTGTTTTTGACTCTTGATATAAGCCTCACAGGACTCCCGTTGCGCATCCAGGCTGTTGAATTCCTGCTCAAGCCCTTCCTCCGATGATTTACGGGTGTAAATGGCGCAGCGAATACCCCGGGTTCCACCTCGTCCGTTGGCAAGATCAGGTTTGCCCATTGCGAGCCTCCATTCCGGCACTTGAAAAGGGTTTCATGGCCCTTCGGATGCCGAAAAAGCGCGGACCGGACCAACGGGTGCCGGTAATCTTGCGGGCGATCATTGAGAGTGATCGATACGATCTGCCGCCGTAATCAAACCCGTCCTCGCGCACAATCACCGTATGGGTCTGACCTCCCCACTCACGGACAAGCTTGGTGCCAACCTTCAGCATGATGCCGGGCTTGAACTTGTCACCTTCACCGGTTTCGAGCCGACCCGCGAGCGTGCGGAGTTGCCGCTTGGACTGACTAGAAAGACCACCATGAGCGTGTTCCTGGATTTTATATGCGATGGCCCTAACCAAAAGATCACGGCTCAGGCCCGACGGCGGTCCAGCGTTGTAAATACGCCGCCATCGTTTATGTAACTCTTTGGTCGTCAGGTTTTCCAATTCGGTGATTTCGGTATCGACGCTGAGCATGATCACAACTCCTCACTGACATGGTAACGGCTGATCTTGCCATTACATTTATCCCGGACCACCTCATGGCCTTTCTTGCGAAGCCCCGTAAGAGCTGCGCGGATGCTGTGGTCTTTCCAACCAATGGCCTTGCGAAGTTCGGCGATACTGGCCCCCTTGGGGCGGCAAAGGAGCTTGAGGATGGTTGCGGTCTTGGTGAGTTTTACGGGCATGATTGCCTCCTTGATACTGGCATCCGCGAGATGCGGACGCTGCCACCGCCCTGAGCCCGGCCTAATTACCTGTCAGGTCCGGGCGGGTGGTGGCTGGAGGATTTATTGCCGATCTCAAAAGCCGTAACCACACACCGACAGTACCGCTCTGTTGGCCATGGAAGTCCAGTCGAATTTGGTGCTTTGAGGAAACAAAATACGGGATATTATTTGCTGTGCGAACCGCTTATAGAACGGGACATTACAGAGGGGGGGGATAACAAGCTGTGGCTCGTCGAACCAAACCATTTCTTGATGAAGACACCCTGGCGTCACTCGGGGCGCGGCGGTTGGCAAGGCTGGTTATTGATCAGGCAGGCAAAAATCCGAGCCTTCGTCACAAGCTGGAAGCACTTCTCCCGGGCGTCGATAACGCACCACCAGAATCATCGAACCCCATGATCCGTTCCCTGGAACGGCGAATCGGGGTTCTCGAGAACATCGACGGATATGATGACTGGCGTTCCGCCGCCGCCCTTGGAGCCGACATCGGCGCCATCCGCCATGACATCATCGACGATCTGTTGCCCGACAACCCGCGAATGGCGGCCAAACTGTTGGCCCGCTTGGTTGACCTTCAGCATACACTGTTCGACATGGCCGATGACTCTGACGGCGAACTCGGCAACGCCCTGTTTGCGGTGGTGGATGATTGGGGACGCGCCTGGGCCATGGTCGGCGACAGAACGCCGAAGGAGGTTGCCGATATCGTGTTCGAGGCCGTCGAAGACAATCCCTACGGCGTCCTCGACGAGGTCATTCCGGACTTCGCCGATGCATTGGGCGATAACGGCCTGAAGGTGATGGAGGGGCTTTTCCGTGCTGAACTAAGCAAACAGCATGCATCCGAATCTGACGACGATCCATGGGGCGCCGATTGGGCACGGAGCCGCCAATATCGCGGCCTGCAAGATATCGCTGACATCAAGGGGGATGTGGACGCCTTCATCGCAGCCCATGAGGCGAACGGAACGCAACTCGTCTACGTGGTTGAGATTGCTCAACGCCTGCATAAAGCTGGCAGACCGGACGAAGCACTCCGCTGGATCGAACGACCGGATGGGCGTGCTCATCCCAACAACGATTCTACCGACCTGCATGCCGCAATCCTGATTGACCTGGGGCGCAAGGATGAGGCCTTCGCTGTCATCTGGCATGCGTTTGAAATAACGCTGTCGCCAGATCATTATCATTCCTCGCTCGAGATGAGGTCGGAGAAGGATCGGGCGAATCTCAAAGACAAGGCGGTAATCATCGCGCAAGGCCACGAGGACGTTCATCTGGCTCTGGCGTTGTTGACGACGATCAATGCTCCGGCGGAGGCAAGTTCGCTGGTTATCCGACGGCGCGGCACGTTCAACGCCCGTGCCTATTGGATATTACGACCGGCAGCCAAAGCGCTGACACCGGAATTTCCCCTAGCCGCCACCGCGCTATATAGGCTCCTCGCTGAGGGGACCCTTCGAACCGGCAAAACAAAATACTATCCCTACGGCATTAGGGATCTTCGGCAGGCCACCCTGCTGGCCGAAGACATCAGTGACTGGCAAGACATGGAAGAACACGAGATGTTCATGGACAGGATCCGAGCAGAACACGGGAAAAAGCGAACCTTTTGGGCGCAGTGGTAAATCATGGAAGGGAACCGCCAGAAACCGACGATGCAAGCATCTGGTTGGGAGTTCGAGTCTTGCTCGCTCCACCACTCTTTCTCTGAATAGCCCCTAGATTCGTAGACACCTTCTTCTCTAAATTTGAGGCAAGGAGGCTGATATGAGCAAAGTTAATTTTAGTGACGATTTTAAACGCGACGCAGTACGTCAGATTACCGAGAGGGGG
>Ga0316204_10003326_pt1 | contig 32656 bp, 27 predicted proteins | sample 6monrhotite_MG_2_FD_205661 | JGI IMG/M metagenome (GOLD analysis project Ga0316204, IMG submission 205661) | Microbial mat bacterial communities from mineral coupon in-situ incubated in ocean water Damariscotta River, Maine, United States -... | ecosystem: Environmental > Aquatic > Marine >... | reverse complement strand
GCTTCGCCTGCTTCTTAGCCCGCTTCTTCGCCGTCGCCATCCGACAAAGAGATCACGATTTTCGGGCTCGAGGCAAATCACGCCGTAACCGATCTGAATTGCTTAACTCTTGATGCGTTTGCCCTGGGGCGCCCCGGGGGCGACGGAGGTCGGCCGAAGTGCATGGACACTCTCCTGGCTGCCACTGTCCGCGAGTGCATGACCCAGATGCATCGGCGCTCGGTTAATGCTCAACTCCCGGTGTGTTCGCCAAACAAGGATTGTTGAAGGCCAACGTCGCAGTCGTGACTGCGCTGCTCACCACCGCGTACCCACTTGCGGATGCACGAGCCCAGCCCGCAGAAGAAAGTGCTCCGGGGGGCGCCCCCGCGCTACCGGAGGCGGAGGCGGAGGCGGAGGCGGAGGCGGGCGCCGAGGATGAAGGCTCTGCTCCTGGGCCGACTGCGAGTGAAGACGAGGTCCGGTTGAAGAACGGGGGCATGTATCGGGGCTCGCTCGCGGAGGTCGTCCCTGGTGACCACGTCACGCTCGTCCCGATGGTTGGAGGCGAACCAAAGGTCATTGCCTGGGACGATATCGCCACACTTGTCCGCAACGGGGAGGCACAGAACGTCACCGCGGAAGACCCGGAACCTGCGCCGATGGCCGAGGAGCGGCCGCCCACCTTCGCTGCGGCGACGGGCCGGAACGAAGGCCACGGGCCTCGCCTTCACATCGAGGTCGACGGACGCGCCGGCGTGGAACTACACCGGGTCGTGTTGGACCTCCATGGCAGCGAAGGCTCAGCGGTCGCGAGTAAGCGGGTCTGCAAGGCCCCGTGCGACAAACGAATCGAGGGGACGACCGAGAGTGAGTTCTTCTTCGTCGGAGGCAAGGTGGCCTCGAAGCGATACGACCTCGACGGCCGAGGCTCTTCGATCCACGCAACGGTGCGCCCCGGAAACCGCGGCCTTTACATCGGGGGATGGTTCACTGCGACGACGGGACTCTCCTCTGCGATCTTGGGCGGGGCGTTTATGTCCCTTCCCAAGGACATGGGCTACAGAAAAGCCTCAGGCGTGATGCTTGGCGTCGGGGTCCCGATGGTCGTCGCGGGCATCATCATGCTCGTGCAGGGTCGTACCAGAGTGTCGTTTGGCTCGTAGTTCAGAACCTGTGGGAGCAGGGGGGCACGGCTCTTCGACTCTTGCGGGCAGGTGGCGCCTCGGCAAGATGCTCGTTGCGCTTCTCCGCCGTGTATGAGGGCATGGGTCCGTGCTGAGTGACCCGAGGCGTCGGTGTCTTCAGGCGCATGGCGTGGGCTCAAGGACCGAGACGGAGTCGTGGTCGTGCGGGGCGACTCGAGGTGTTCGCACCCGCTGGTGTGCGTCGCGATGCGGTGGTAGTTCGCGTAGATGGGATTGAGCTCGCATGTAAACGTGTATGAGACGTGCTTGCAGTACCTTGAGCGCGATGGTTGGCGTCTCGAGCGCGAACACACTGCCTGGCTTGCGTACAAGGACGAGTGCCGACTGTGGGGAGACAACCCCATCGAGCTCCTTGGACTTGCGTCCATTCATGCACGTGTCTCCCCCGGAACGGCGCCCTCGTCGTACTGGTGGCGCGCGGAGACCTCCGGCGAGCGTCGTGTCTCAGACCGTCTCGAGGATGAGGCCGAGGCACGCAAGGCTGAGTTGCAACGCTGGCGCGACAAACCCGATTGGGCCGTGCGTATCCAGCGTTGCTTCGCGGAGACTCGAGGTTCCGCTGAGCAGCGCGTTCGTGAGAGTCGCGACCTCTTGGGGGTCGGCCCCCTGACGCTGTGGCCAGTGCTCGTCGAAATGGAGCTGCTCGATGAGGCACCCCCCGCCGTCCTGCACGATCGTTGTAGGATGTGCGCCGGGAGTGGACGTCTTGACGTCTTCGACTGAGGCCCCGGCGGTCAAACGCAGTGACGGGCTGAGCTTGCCGGACAGCGACGGCGGCCGAAGTCCTGGAACGTTCGGACGGGGCGGACGTGACACACCCTGTGCCGTGGAGATACGTTTCGGTGGTGTTGTGTGCGTTACCAACCCGATGGGGGCGGTTCGGCTCGGTCGCGGTTCTCGGTATCGCCGGGGTGGCATGCAGGCCTCCGAAGCTCGCAACCACGCCGTCTCCGAGCGGGGTCTCGACCCGGCCACTTGCTGCACCGGCGGAAAAGCCCTCGTCCGGCGAGGCGCCGCAACAGTGTCGAGCTGTCGTCGGCACGTTCAGCGAGGTAGGGCTCGTCGCAGAGACCGAGCGACTGCATGCCGAGCTCGGCTACGGCACGGCGCCGAAGTCGGGCCGCCATCGGCCGTGCGACGAAGCGTGTGTTGACCGAGTCGCCGAGCCGAGGAAGAAGGCGACAGGCGGAAGCACAAGGTCGGGGTTCGAACCTCGGCCGCTTGCCGCCCCGCAGGCACGGTTGTGCGGGCTGTATCTGCGCTACGCTGAGATCGGGACTGATCCGCAGCGTGCACGAGTGTTTCGCTACCGACGTGTGAAGCTTCTGTTTCACCACAACCGGTTTGCGGAAGTGCGTAGTCCGCTCGTCGAATTCCTCGCCGAGGACGCGGACGACACACTCGCGGTCTGGGCGGCACAGATGCTCTTGGATCTACTGACTGTCGAATGGACTCAAGCCAGTGACGACGCGACCCGGTCTCGCACACTTGATGTGTTGTTGGCCTGGTTGGCGGAGGGCCCAAAGTTGGCGATGTGGGAACGCGAGGACGCGGTGGAGTACCGTAGTGCCGCGCGCTCCCTGCGAGTGGGGGCGTTGATTGCCCGGGCCCGAAGCGCGGCCGCTGCCACCCCGCCGGACTACACGTTGTGCGCGGAGAGTTATTTATCCGCAGTCGAACCCAGCTTCGGTCAAGCGGTCGACGTGCCGTTGTATGAGGCGGCCAAGTGCTACGACGCGGCAGGGAACGTTGCCGGTGCTCGTCGAGCCCGAGAAGCGCTTCTGGAACTGACGCCTGACAGCCGGTTGGCCGACGACGTTCGCATGTCGCTGGCAGCGCACGAGTGACTGAGCTCAGACGGTCGGCCTCCTGTGAAGCGGAGGTGGGCAGTACTGTGAACGTTGTTGGGGAAGGGCGTCGGGGGCCGCGAGGATTCAAATCGGAGATCATTTTCCGATTTGAGCTCCGGTCCCGTGTGCAAGCGTCACTGCGCCCGGGGGATATGGCTGTCGTGCGGGGGCGGCTGTGTGACGAGCTCGGATGGCGGCTCGAGGCTGCGGGCGGCGCTTTGGCGCCGGTGCGCTCCACCCAGCCTTTCGACGGAGGTGGAGCTGGTGCGGTGTGCGTCTCAGGGCCGACGGCGGGGGTCGTGGCTGGGTCGCGCACGCTGGAAACACAAGGAGTGCCAGGACACGTTTCACGGTGGGGATACTGCACGACGCAGTTGTCGACCCCACAGGCCGGCCGGCGTCACCCTGTCGGCGTCACTGCGCCAGCGCAAAGATGCGCAGGAAGTCGAATCCGATGATGTGGATCCAGTTCGGCCGCTCACAGACACCGATGCTGACGCAGTTGCCGTCGATCACCTCGACGGCTCCAACACAGTCGGTCAACACTTCAAACGGCCCGCACTGGGCTTCGCAGACGGCGGGGTCGGGCGTGCACCCAATCCCGTTCTCCTCGATGTACTGTGTGCCGGCGTAGGAAATCGTGCTCATCGACATCTCTGCGTCGAGCGCGTTCCAAACGTTGCACGTATAGGTGTGGGCGTCTTGCTCTGAGAGAACATCGCACAACTCGCCGTAGGCCTCGCAGTTGAAGGGGGTCTGCAGCGCGGCCTGGATCTCCGAGACATCGAGGTCGAATTGGTAGTGGTCGCGGATATCGAGAACGGTCGCTTGCGTCATGCCGCAGAGGCCGGCCTGCATCGCAGCCGGTTGCGCCGCATGCGAGGAGGAGACCGGTGGAGCTGCATCTGCCCCTTGCGGCGCCATGATGGCAAGTGCGGCGGTTGCAGTACCACAGAGCAGGACTGTGAGCGCGAGGAGCGATTTGTTCATCACGTGCTTTCGTTCGCCTCGAGCTACGGTTCGATGACAAACCCGCAGAAAAAAGAATCAATCCGTCGCATCTCGGGTCGTAGGTCGCGGAGACCGGTGCCGTCCGAGCACGGCTCTCCGGCTGGTAGACATCCCTGAGGCAGTGGAGCCCGTCGGGCGTTTGGCATCTACGTGACTGGACGACGTACCTCCTCCATCTTGAAATCCTCCCTGGCGGCGGGCCTCGGCGTGCTTGTCGTCGCGTGCAGCTTCGGCGCGTACGAAACCATCGTGCCCACCGGGAACCTCAACGTCGCTCGAGATGCCGCGCTCGCGGTGAGCGTGGACGGGTCCACGCTTTGGGCGGTCGACCAGTTCGCCTCGAACGGCTCGTACCAAATGCGCTTGAAGGTGTTCGATGGCGATTCCGGCGCGGTGCTCGGCTCCAGCTGGTGGAGCGGCACGTGGGGCGTTCGAGCGATCGCGCCGGCAAACGAGGTGGGCCATGAGGGGGTCGCCTGGGTCTTGCACGAGAACGGCTATCGGATCCGTTGGAACGCGAATCTGGCCGGCTACAGCGAGATCGAAGTCCCGATCCCGACCACGGGCCCAACGGCCACCAGCAGTCGACTCTACTGCGACCTCGACCAGTCCGCCGATGGTGTTCAGTTCATCACAACCGTCGACGTTGTCGATGGCAACGAGGACAGCTGGTTGTATCGCGAGCCCAGCGAAGGGGTGTGGGAACGGGTGGCATTGCCGACGCTCAACGGGAAGTGTGGCCTCGTTTCATGGGACGGGCCTGCGGACGATGTGTTCGTGCTCGACGATTCTCTCGACGAGATGATGCGGTTTGATGCCGACACGCTCGCCGACAAGGGGACCACGGACCTGTCGGCGATAGCTGGCGGGATGCGAGACTTTGCCGTCATCGGAGCCCAGGCTGTCGTTGCGGTGTCCATGGGTTCCGGCCCAGACCAGCTGGTCCTCGTCGATCCCGATGGCACGGTGTCCGACACCGCTGCGATCGCGAGTGTCAGTGCAACGTACGTCCGCATTGAGGGTGATACGGCACGTGCATACTGGACCGGGATGGACAGCAGCCCGGTCAAATACACGGCCGGGTACTGGACCCTCAGTCCATAGGACTCTCTGGGGACGATGGCACCGGTGAGCGCCGTTGGTGGATTCGCTACCCTCGGGTGAGGACGGTGGTCTCGATGCCGCCGTCCGTGTCGACGATGACAATGCGGCCGAGGGCGTCGAAGACGACGAACGTGTCGTCGACGCGATGCACGCCCACGCGGTCGCTTCCTGGAAACTCCAGTGACCACTTCTGCGCGAAGTCTGTGCCGGTGAGGTGGACCACTGCGACACCGCGCTCGGATCGTGTTCCGTAGCAGACTCCACCGGCGCCAGCGGCCGTGCAGGTGGGTGTGGAGATCTTCTTGGTGTACGTCGACCCCGAGGGCGGATGAAAAGACGCGAGCACGACATTGTGCCCCTGCGCAGGGGCCCACGAGACGGCCGTTCCGTCGTGACTGAGGATGAACTCCTCGCGGGAGGATCCCGTGGTCGCTTCGGTCTTTCCGCGGAGCACGGGGCCGGAGTCGGTGAGTTGGTAGGTCCAGACCCAGGCGGACCCAGCTTCGCCGGTGGTGGCGAACCGCAGATGGGAGGGGCTGCGTGCGATGCCGTGGCAGGGGCTTGGCAAGCCGCCCACGCTCCACAGCGCTTCGAAGTCGTCGTCTTGAACGTCGATCGCCACAACGCGGTCGCCAACAGCGACGTACCAGGTTGCGCCGTCGTAGGACCGACACCAACGGTCGAGGCGGGTTTCGGCCCATGCGTCGAGGCGACCGCTCTCCAGATCCACGCGAGAGAGTTGGACCCGGTCCCCGCGGGGGTGAAGGCCGATCAAGCGGCGACCGCTGTCGGCGAGGATCAGCTCACTGGTGGGGCGATGATAGGTGCGCAGGGTCCGGCCACCCGCATCGAGGATCCTGAGCCCGGCCTCTCCCAGTGCCGCCGCGAGCCGCCCGTTGGGCAGGACGACGGCATCGAGCGGAGACAATAGACCGCGCTCGCTCGGGTGAAACACCCGGGGGCGCTCGTCTGAAGGAGGCGCGGGATTGGTTGGACGCTTGGCTCGACGAATGTCGGAGATGAGCACCGGGTCGAGGCCACGGCTGAGTAGGGGCTCCACCAGCCGACTCGGTGCTCCGGTGGAGTCATCGAGCATGAGCCGGCGGACCAAGCTGCTGAGGATGGGTCGGACCTTGGAGCCGGGGGCGAAACACTCGACCCAGGACTCTGCCAGGGCTCGGCGGTGCACTGCGGCTTGGGGGTCATCTCGGGAAACGAGCGCGAGGATCGACGCGTCGACGTGGGCCTGGGCGGCGGGGTCGTCACGCCACAACGAGAGCTTGCGGGCGAGCATGCGGGCACCGCTTTCGCCGCCATACTCAATGGCGCGGTCGACCCAGGCACGTGCGAGGTGTCGAGCCTCCTGCGCAGGCCAGATCGCCTGCACTGCGGGCTCGTAGTGTCCGGCTTGCGCGAGACGGTCGGCCCAGATCAACCGTAGGCGCAACGCGTCTCGAGGGGACTGCGACTCGAGCCGTGCGATCGCGTCCGCGAATGCGCCGGTGCGCTTGGCGACCAGCACAGCGTGCTCGGGCTTCTTGGCGAGACACCACAGACGAATGACCAAGCCCGGCTCCATCCCGCGTCCGTGGGCCATGGATGCCGCGAGCTCGAACGCTTCGTGCCGCTCGAGCAGCGCAATGCCCTCGGAGGCATCGTCCAGGAGCTCGAAATAGACGTAGGCAGCTTCTTCGATGCGACCGTCAGCTTCGAGGCTCTTCGCCGCCCTGGCGTAGAGCGACTTGAAACGCTCGTAGAGATCCTCGCCAAGGTTGAGGGAGGACGCGGCGGCGGGGCCAGCGATGGCGCTGAGGTTCAGCGACGCTCGGGGAGACGGGACGCAGAGTGAGGGCGGCTTGGGGGCTCCGGGGAGCGAGCTGAACGGTACCGCGTGGCGCAGGGCTTCATCGATGTCGCCGCCCTCGAAGAGAGACAGTGTTCGCTCGAGGTATTGGGCCTGCTTACGGCCGATGATGCGGCTCAGAGGGGACCGCTCGACGAGGCCGCGGAACAGTCGCGCGAGGAGTCCGGGCTGGGGTGGGGGAGGAGCGACGGACGAGCCCCCCCCGCCGCCGGCGAGCTGGGGGTAGCCGGCACGCGAGCCATCGTCGCCGAACAGACCCGCGAACAAGGACGCGAGCCAGCCCGACTCCGTGGGCGCTGCGGCGGCACGGCCAGGGGTGCGCGCGGCGTCTTCGAGCACGGACAGAAGCTCGCCGCGTTCGGGCGAGGCATTCGGAGCTTTGTCCCCCAGGAGTTCGCGGACACTGGTGCGGACATCCTCCGCGACGCCGCGCACCCGAGCCGAGACTGGAGCTTTCGGAGGGCCGAAGGCCGTCGCGGGCATGACGGTCCAACGTCCAACCTCGACCCACGCCGCCGGGTCGAGTCGGGCAAGCTCCGCGAGAGGCAGGGTGTCGAGCCGACCCTGTCGTGCACGAAGCCACTGCCCCGGTTTGCAAGGCGTGGTGGATTGCTCGGCAGCCGTGAGGTCGCACGAAGACAGGCCACCGGAGGACACCGCGGCGATGAGCAGGCCGGGTGCAGTCTCGGCGTACAGCACCCGCGGCGTGCCGAACAGCAGCAGATACCCGTCGTCCGCAGCGAGCACCGCCGCGTTTGCGTCGAGCAGGGACACGACCCGTGCGCGTGCCTGGGACTCCCCGATCAGCGAGGGATCGATCCACACGCCGGCGGCCAGCGTTCGTCCGCCGAGAAGCGGGGCTCGAGGGAACCGCCGGGTCACGGGGTGTCCTCCGAAGGCGTCAGGTCCAGGCGCAGCACGACCTGGTCGCGTTCGACGCAATACACTCCGACCCCGCCGGCTTCGGTGAGCCAGACGAAGCGGGACGAACAGGGCTCGAATCGGATCTCCTTGATGGGAGCGCGGGCGGTGATGAGTTCGCGATCGGAGGCGGTGCCCGATCGTTGCAGGATGTGACGTCGATCCCGCATGAAAAGAACGGCCGGTGGAGCAGACCCTCGGCGGCGAAGGAGCCCGAAAACCTCACCATCGGGCGCGACCATGGGCGTCGCGTCCAGAGGCGCGGGACGGATGCGGACCTCGTCGCCGTCAACCCAGGCGACCGACACCGACTCCGCCTCCGGACCGCTGCCGAACACAGCGTGCTCGGCATTGATGTCGCTCAGCTCGAGGCTCGAGTCCGAGGCAAGAAAACGATTCTGTGAGAGCGAGCGCCAAGCGAACCGCTCTCGGTCGACGCGGACGAAGTCCCGACACCCGCGCTCCACGCAGGAGAGGCTCTGGTGCCCATCGGGGTCGTACTCGGAACGTACGCGGACGGTGAGCCGCCACAGTTGTCCCTCGTCGTCCAGGATCCACGCGGCGAAGCTCGAGTCGTCGGCCGCGCAAACCATGAGGTGCACGGACGCGGCTGTCTGAAGCGAAGGCGGGACGTCGACGTCGAGGGGGAAGCACGCACCAAGGCTGCGACGTCCTTGCAGTCCACTTCCCCGGAGTGTGAGCCGTCGATCGCCGCGACGGCACAGACCGATGACCCGGCCGCACATGTCCGCGCCCAGGACCGCGTCCTCCTCGCCCGCCAGGAGCACCCGCTTGGGACGACCCGGGGGTTCGTTGGTGGTGTTGGGCACGTGGTGTGCTGCGATCCCGCCCTGTGGGTCGCGGAGGATCAGGCGTCGGCCACTGGTATCGAGCATGCCCAGCGCGTCGGGGGCGGAGCTGCGGGTCGAGCGTACGGGGACGACGCGCGGCACCGGGCTTCGGAGTGTCCGGGTACAGACATCGTCCGGAGGCAGCCGAAGCACGACCGACGCCGCGGAGCGTCCCCGGGGATGCGCGGTGAGCCGCAGCGTGCGCTCGTCCCCCGACTGGGATTCTTCGACGACCAGCAGGTTGGTCTCGAGGTCCGCTGCCAGAGGCTTGAGGCTGGATGCGCCGATCAGCCAACACTCCGTCACGGCATTCTCCTCGAGCCGCCTCCGGTTCGGTTCGGGGTCCGTGGGCGCGTCGGCCCAAGAGATGCGCTCGCTCCAGTTCCGGAGTGAACCATGGTCGAGCTGGCGAAGCTTTGCGTCGGGATGTTGCAACGTGCCGAAACTGAACGTGTTGCCCTCCGCAACGGCACGCGATTCGAGCACGACCAGCGCCGCGAGCTGTGCGAGTCGTGGTGCCCCCAGCTGCCTCGGACCCCCGTCGAGCAGCGCGACACAGCGGCTGTTGGCCTGGGGGGAGACGAACGCCGGCCGGGTGAAGACGTGCTCGTGCATGGCGGCACGGCGGAGGAACTCTTCGGGCACCTCGAGTGCAACGGCCCACTCGCTGAGCAACAGCCGGTCGTAGCTCCCACGCTGGGTGATGCCGTCGTAGCCGTCCGGGTCCCCATCGCGATCGGACCGCGGGGAAGCCATCGGCCCGAACAAGGACCGCAAGGGGGCCAACCACGCGGACACGCCCGCTTGCACGGTGCCGTCGAGGAACTCGAGAGCCTGGGCCCACGGACGCAGGGCTGGGGGGAGGACGGTCACTGCGGTTGCCAGTCCCCGAGATGGGCGCGGGTGAGAGCTCGGGCGTCTTGCAGGGGAATCAAGCAGCGCGAACCCGGCAGCGCGACAAGCGGGCCACGAAGCTCCGGATGGGCGGCGAGTAACGCCCGCGCGAAAAGGTCCTCGGGGATGGAGACGGCCGCCGTGCTTGGAAGCCAGACCCGAGGCTCGCCCGCGCACGCGCGCAGGTACGTCAGACCATCGACCCACGGCAGCACCTCTGTGTCGCCGAGCACGACCACACCCTCGGGGAACGCGACGCCCCGCAACGCCGACAGCTGTTCGTCGGTTTCGAGCAGGAGCCGCTGAACCAAGGCGGCGCAGCTGCGGGGTCCCGCGTGGGCTCCCACCAACTCGATGCCCGGCGCAGCCAGGGCGGACGGGAACTCAAGCCGCCGGAGGTTCATCGGGAACCTCGGCGATCTTGCCGGCGATGGTGTCACGCACGCCCTGGAGCGAGTCGGGGCGTGCGTCGGAGGGGAACGTGGCGTCGATCTCTCGCGCGACGCCTTCGAGCCGGAGTCTCCAGCGGCGCACTGCGATGGCGTCTTTGGCATCGAGGTCGAGACGGAGGAGCTCGTCGGCTGCGCGCTCCAACCGTTGAGCGCGAGCCAGCGGTCCCAGTGAGGCGCTCTCGGCAGCGGCGGTGAGCGAGGCGTTGGAGCTGGCCTCGAGCGTGTCGCGAAGCAGGTCGCGGGCACGGTCTTGGTCCGCCGGCGTCGTGATGGCAAAGATGATCGGCCACAGGTCGCCGGCCTTGGCCACGGTGCGTCCATCGAGCACGGCCGCCGCCGCGATGAGTTTTTGAACTTTCACCACTCGCCGATCCGAAAGGACGATTCCGGCCCCGCGCAGGATGCGGATGGCCTCCGCCAGATGGGCGCGGACCGGACGGACATCGACCGTGCGCGCGGCCGCGATCAGTTGGTCGAGCGCGGGCAGGGCGGGTGCGACGGGCTGTTCTTCGCCAGCCTGCAACGACCAACCGGCGTCGAGGAGGGACTCGAGGTACGGGTCGCTGATGGGTTGCAGGAACAAGCGCAGCAGGAAGCGATCGGAGAACGCCGCCAGGGCGGGGTCGTCGGGCAGCTCGTTGGACGCGCCCACACAGACGCGAAGCGGACAGCTCAGCTGGGTGTGCCCGCGCCGAAAGACGCGCTCGTTGAGCACCCCGAGCAGCGTGTTGAGGATGGCTGTGGAGCCGAGGAACACCTCGTCGAGGAACGCGACATCGGCCTCGGGCAGCATCCCGTCCGTTTGCGTCTCTACGACCCCCTGGCGAAGCTTCTGGAGATCGACGGGTCCGAAAATCTCGGCTGGTTCCGTGAAACGGCCCACGAGGTACTCGAAGTAGCGACCGCCCAAACCCGATGCCACGCGACGCACTGCTTCGCTCTTGGCCGTGCCCGGAGGCCCGATCAGCAGGACGTGCTCCCGCGCAACGGCGGCGAGAACCACCAGCTGGACGGCGACCTCGCGCTGCACGAGACCTTTGCAGGCTCGGTCAACGACGGTTCGGAGGCGTTCGGCGGCGGTGGTGATCGGTGTGGTCACGAGAGCCCCGCGTTCATACGGGCGAGATCCGGTGTTTTCAACCTGTTCGACCTTTCACAGCCAGGTCATGGGGAACATGACGTCGCACATCCACGTACTCTGGGAGGGGAGCCGCATGCCTCCCCTCCCCACTCCGGTTCGAGTAGGATTGTCCGGAACAATGGCGGAGCGGATGATTGATTGGCGCATCGGGGGATGCATCGCGGTTCTCGGTCTTGCGGCGTGTGGGGGGTCCGCACCGACCAACGACGATGACGCCTCGGCAAGCTTCACTACGCTCACAACCCTGAGTGGGACGGATAGCGATACCGACCCCGACTCGGGGTCGTCGGGCTCAGACACGGATGCAGGCGACGAGATCGATTTCCTCGAAGTCATCCCGGTCGAGTCGCTGATCGAGCTCGACTTGGGTGCACCCACGACGATCGAGTTCGTGGTCGAGGCCAACTACAACGACGGAAGTACGGCCGACGTGACCGCGCAGGCGGAGTGGGTCGTGACCAACGAGACGGTGGGGGCCATGAACGGTTCCACGTTCGAGGTCCCCGGATTCGCCGACCCGTTCTTCGAGTCCACGATCATCACCGCTGCGGTCGATGGAACGGTCGGCAAAGCGCAGGTCACCGTCGCTGCGTATGACTTGGCCAACGACTTTTTCTTCGTGCTCCCCTTTGGCGACGAAGATGGTCCGCAGGACAAACCGTTGACGTTCAGCACCGAGGTGAAGTCGCTCGACGTCTTCATCAACATGGACGTCACCGGCTCCATGTCGGAGGAGATCAACAACCTTCGTGCTGCGCTGTCGGGGGACATCATCCCGGCGATCACGGCCCAGGTTCCAGACACACAGTTTGGCGCCGGATCCTTCGCAGACTTCCCGCTCGCCCCCTACGGAACGGTCGGATCCGACCAGCCCTTCACGTTGTTGCAACCGATCACCGCCGATGTCACGGATGTGCAGATCGCGGTCGGAACCTACGTCGCAGCGGGAGGAAACGATGGGCCCGAGTCCAACATCGAGGCCCTGTATCAGATCGCGACGGGCGAGGGACTCGTGGCGCCAGCCCCGACGAACGTGGCCCCGAACATGGTCGGTATCGGCGGCGTCGGCTTCCGCGAAGGATCGTTTCCGCTTGTCGTGTCGATCACCGATGCGCTGAGCCACGACCCCATGGGTAACGCTGCGTGCGACTTTGGCGGACCCGAGGTCTACACGGGTGCGGTCGCGACCAACGCCCACAACCAAACGCAGGCGATGGATGCGTTGAACTCGATCTGCGGCCGCGTCATCCAGATCGCCGTCGGAGGCACGGGAGCGTGCTCGGCCTACGATGACGGCGTACAGTTCGCCGAGGCCACGGGCGCGATGGTGCCGCCCGAAGCCTGGGACGTTGCCGGGCGCCCCGCTGGATGTGTCGCAGGGCAATGCTGCACCGGACTGTTCGGTGCCGGCGTGGCCCCGGGCCCCACGGGCCTATGCCCGATGACCTACCAGGCCGACGCCAACGGAACGGGTGTCGACAGCTCGTTCTCGAGCGCGGTTTCGCTGCTTGCCGCGTACGGTCAGTTCGACGTCACCAGTATGGTCACGGGTGTGGAGGCCGACGTCGACGGCGAGGCCCTGCCAGCGGGGACGACAACCGCAGACTTCATCCAGTCGGTCACCCCGTTCGAGCACGGCCCCGTACCGCTGCCGGGCGTCGCGGACCCGGTGATCACACCGACCACGTTCGAAGGCGTCGTTCCGGACACGGACGTGATCTTCACGGTGACGGCGTTCAACGACTTCGTGGAGCAGGGCACCAGCCCACGCTTGTTCACGGCCAACATTCAGGTCTTGGCCGACTCCTGCGGGGAGCTGGACGACCGGGACGTGTTCATCCTCGTTCCGCCCGAAGAGCTGCCGCCCCCAGCGGGCTGAGCCCCCTTCTGTCGCTGACGGTATCGACCCCCGAGACTCCAAGCCCGAGGGCTTTTTTTGAACAATCTTCCCGATCGACTGCGACAATCCGGGGCTGGGTCCGTCTTCGTCGACATCATGGGCGCCATTGCAGCGATCGTCACCGCTATCTCCATCATCGTTTTGATCTACGGCCTGCTGATGCGTCGCAAGGCGTCCAGGATCACCAAGGCCGATCACCTGCAGTCCGGAGCTGCCGGCTCCACGCCCGACGGCAAGGCGGTCAGCGTTCAGGGTCGCCCGGTCGCACAACCCCTCGTCTCCCCCGTCACCGGAACCCAGTGCCTCTACTACGAAGTGGAGATCGAAGGCTTCTGGAAAGACGGCGATAACAAGAAGAGCAAGACCTACTACGAGGACAAGCAGGGCCAGGTCGGCGTCGACGACGGCTCGGGCGTTCTCCCGCTCAACCTCGCTGGCGGCGGAGACTTCGACCTCAAGGACACCTTCGAGGAGAAGCACAAAGAGGGCATGTTCGACGACCTCAAGAACGCGGTCGGCAAGGGCAAGGCCATCGAGTTCGGCAACTTCCAGTTCCAAAACCCGGTCAACTCCAAGGCGAACGAGTTCGTCTGCAAGGAGAAGGTCTTCCTCGCTGACGGCGGCACGGTCTACGCAGCGGGGTACATGAAGCAGGGCGTTCTTTCCGGCAAGGGCCTGTTCTCTTTGCTCGTCAGCCCCAAGACCCGCGAGCAGCTTCTCGACGAAGCGCTCGGCAACGCCAAGAAGGCGCTCATGGGCGGTGGCATCGGCGTCGGCGTCGGCGTCCTGGTCGGCATCATCTCCAACTTCATGTAGAGGGCAGGGCTCCTGTGGCCCGCGGACCGGCGCGCAGCTTCGGCTGTTCGCCGGTCTTCTTGCCTCCGCTCGGTGGGTTTGGCTTGTCCTCGGATGCCGTCCGGGGGGAGAGTTCGGCACATGACGGCCCGGATTGCCCTCGGCACCATTGCTGCGACAGCCTTTGTATCGCTTGCCCCTTCGTCGGCGAGTGCAGCCGATTGGGGGAGCTACAGCCCGGCTAGGATGGCGTACTCCGCGGGGGCGCTCAGTGGCACCGCGCACGACGATCTCCGGACGGCCATCGAGGCTGCGGGCGACACCATCGCCGCGCCGACCGAGACGCTGACAGCCGGATACCTCGACGGCGTCGACGTGTTCTACACGGGCATGCTCAGCGGAGGAACGGGGGCGAGCGCCGGTGAGCTTGGCACCTTGTCGAACTCCGAGTCGGATGCACTCGAATCCTGGATCGCGGCCGGTGGCACCTTGATCGTCACGGTGGACAGTACGGGGCTCCCCGGGGACATGTTCGCCACGGTCTACGAGAGCTGGGGGGCCCTGTTCGGCATGGACACGGTCGCGTTCGTGACCGACGAAGGGATGGCTTCGCCCGCCGGCGCGCATCCGCTGACCGCCGGCGTCGCCCAGTATGCGTGGGTCAACCACAGCATCTTCGAGCTCGGTGACGACGCGGATGTTCTCGGGGACAGCGTTGCGGGCCAGGTGTTCTTGGCGGCGCTGGAGCCGTCTTCCGGGTTTGCAACGGGGGGACGTGTCGTCGTGGTCGGCGACCACAACCTCTTCACCGACAACTTCATCGGCGCGGCTGACAACGCAGTCCTGGCGGCGAACATCATTCAATGGGCGGCGGGCGAGTGCGGCAACGGCATCCTCGAGGGGGACGAGGCGTGCGACGACGCCAACGTGGACGACGAGGACGGGTGCTCAGCCGTCTGCGAGGTCGAGGATGAGGGCGGCACGAGCACCGGAGGGACGTCCACGGAAACCGGCGACGACACCAACAGCACCGGCGCCCAGGCAGAGTCGTCCTCGAGCGGTCCGGGACTGCCCGGCGAGGGCAGCAGCAGTGGGCCAATGGGTTCGGAAACGTCGAGCACGGGAAGCGCGTCCACCACCGCAGGAAGCTCCACAACCGACGCCGCGCCGACGACTGCTTCGCAGGAGGGCACCAGCACTGGGGCGAGCGGCGACACGGACGAGGGGAGTGCTGCGTCGAGCGGTTCGGGATGTACGCAAGGACGTCCGGTCCGTTCCGGTTGGGCCCTCGTGCTGTTGTTGCTCGGCGCGCGGCGTCGTCGCTCGCGAGTACGATGAGCCGAGCCTCACAGAGTCAGCGGGTCAGCCTTGGTCGATCCGGGCACGCACCAGCATGGAATCGGCATCGGTGATGTTGCCTGCCCCGCACCCGCCGTTTTGGACGGCATAGACGTAGCCATCGGGCGCTTGGGCCCACGCGTGAGCGCTGGGCAGGTGCCCAATGTGTCGGTCGAGGGTCAGTGCGCCCGTGTCGTCGACTTCGAGCAGTCGAAGGGAGCCAGTACACGCTTCGCCGACCAGGGTGCGACCGCTGAGCAAGCCGTCGTACGGGTCGTTGCCCTGGTCGCGGTAGGAGACCGCCACGAAGATGACTCGGCTCTGTACCGGGACAGCGTCGGGGTTCTCGGTGACGTACTTGTCGATCCCGTGTTCGATCGCGATGACGGGCTCGGAGAGCCCCTCGCAGTCGCCCTCGCAGGGTCCCTCGGAGATGCTCCACCCGAAGTTTTGCGCGGCGGCCGTGACCACGTCGATCTCTTCGAAGTCGTCCGCGCCAACATCACCCACCCAGTAGAATCCGCGCTCGTCCAGCGTGCCGGTCCAGGGGCTGCGGAAGCCATAGGCGAACACGTCGCTGTCAGGGAAGGGGCCGTCTGGCACCGGGTCGTAGCCGGTCTCGGCCAGGTCGCGGCGCGGCATGATGCGGATCAGCGAGCCGAGCCCGGTGGAGGTGTCCTGGGCGTTGGCCGCGACGTTCTTCTCCCCGAACAGAGCCCACATGACTCCGTCGTCGTCGAATCCGATGGCACCGACGTTGTGCCAAGGACGCGTCGCGTTCTCGTAGCCCAGCCGCAAGACTTCGGTTCCGGAGGCACCGGTGCCCGCGTAGTCGGAGGTGTCCCAGACGTACCGCTCGATGACGCTGTCCGTTTGGCTGACGCAGCGGCCGACGTAGAACAGGTTGTTGGTTGCGAAGTCCGGGTCGAAGGCGAGCGAGATGATGCCGCAGTCGGACTCGGTGTGGGTTCCCTCGATCGGAACCGTGCCCAGCTCGGTGACCGTGTCGCCGTCGAGCCCGTAGTGCCAAAGCGAGCCGTTCTTGCCGAGCAGAATGAACTCGTTCGCGTTCGGAAGGAACCGCATGCCGGTGACCTCGGCGCGGGTGCCCGGGAGGCTCAACGTCTCGAAGCTCAGCAGCGGTGGCGCATCCGGTCCTTCGGTCGCAGCGTCGGCGGTCTCACCCGCCGAGGTCTCTTGTGGGGAGTCGGACGGGCAACCCACGGTGGCGGCGAGCAGGAGGCATCCGCCGAGTCGATACAGAGCATTAGGCATCATGAGCAGCGTCAATCCAGGGAGGAGCGGCCGTCAGCCTACACTGCGACGGGCTGATGGTCAGGGCGTGCCGACCCAGGTCGCGAATGCCGCCACGAAGCCGGCAAGATGCTCGCGGGTGCTCGGATCGGTGAGGTTGCCGTCCGTATCAAACTTCTCCTTTGCAGCGCCGACCAGGACCTCGGGGTACGGGAAGACCGGCGCCGCCATCCCCAGCATGATTCCCTTGAGGTGAGCCTGGGCGCGGGCGGTCCCCACGACCGAGTAGGAGGCCCCGAGCATCCCGGTCTTCTTTCCCGCGAAGACGGAGCGATACGCGGGACGCGATGCCCAGTCGAGTGCGTTCTTGAGGACACCTGGGACCGAGTAGTTGTACTCGGGCGTCGCGATGAGCAGGCCATCCGCGGCGGCGATGGCTGCCTTGAACCTTGCGACCGCCTCGGGGTCTCCTTGCGTGGCGAGGTCTTCGTCGTAGTGGGGCAGCTCGCCTATCGGCAGCGGCTCGAAGGTGATGCCGCCGGGCGCGACATCCTGGCAGGCCTCGAGAAGGCCGCGGTTGATCGATGCCTTGCGAAGGCTTCCTGCAATTGTTGCGAGTTTCATCAGAGATCCGTTGCGTCAGGGAAGGTCAAAAACGAGGATGTCAGCCTCACCATTCGCGGTGAGTTTCAGCGTGCCCGGCTCATCGGTGCCCACGGCATCGCCAGCTTGGAGGGTGTGCGTATCGAGCGTCACCGAGCCCTGTGCCACGTGTATCCACGCGCGTCGCCCGGGTGCGACGACGTGTTCGACCGTGGAGTTGCCCGTCAGCGCGCCTGCCAGCACCACGGCGTCTTGGCGAATGGCGATCGAGTCGCCCCGACCATCCCCGCTGGCGACGACCCGCAGCCGATCGAGTCGTTCGGCGCGCGGGAAGTGTTGCTGCCCGTACCGCGGCACGCCTCCGCGTTGTGCGGGCTGGATCCAGATCTGAAGGAAGTGCAGGCCGTCGTGGTCGGAGCCGTTGAACTCGCTGTGGGTCACGCCGGTGCCCGCGGACATGTGCTGGACGTCGCCGGGCCGGATGACCGAGCCGTTGCCCATCGAGTCCTTGTGCTCGAGGGTCCCCTCCAAGACGTAGCTGATGATCTCCATGTCGCGGTGCGGATGGGTGCCAAAGCCCATGCCTGGCTGCACCCGGTCCTCGTTGATCACCCGCAGGGGTCCGAAACCCATGTGCTCTGGGTCGTGATATCCGGCGAAGGAGAATGTATGGCGGCTGTCGAGCCAGCCATGCTCGGCGTGTCCCCTGGCGTTGGAGCGGCGAAGTTCAAACATCTCGCCGAAGAACGTAGGCCGGCCTCGGCATCCCGTAAAATGATACAATGCGCATGATGCTGTCACAAAATGTGATGTCTCCCGCGATAGCCTCACTCGTGGTGTCACGCTCTGCTCTGCTGATTCTCGTGGGTCTCGTCGCATGCGCTGGTGGGGACCAGAACCAGCCCGGCGGCGCGACGCTTGGCGCTGTTTCCGACAGCGCTCAGGACACCGAGGTCCCGACGACAGGAATCTCTGAGGGCGAGAGCACCGTCTCGGATTCGTCCGCGACCACAACCCCGGGTTCGAGCTCAACCACCGAGACTCCCAGCAGCACGGGGCCGGCGGAAGAATCGACGGGCGTGGGGGAGGAGGGGTCGAGCTCGACTGGCTCCCCGGGGAGTTGGCATCGCTACTCCCTCGACACGACCTTGGGTACCTGGTCTCAGGTCGAGCTGAGCGAGATTTGGGTCGGAGAAAATGCACCGCCGCCGACCGGCATCACGGCCACCACATCGTTGACCCACTTCGACCGGTTGTTCGTGATCTCCGCAGACCAGATCGTCTACGAGCAGGCCGATGGTGTTTGGCAAACGCCTGAGCCCCTCGCGCGTCGCTTTCCCGCGGCAGCGGGGATGAACATCGACGCCATGATCCACACGCCCGGGCAGGCCACGGACGACGTCGAGGAACTCTTCTTGGTGCAGACGCCAGTCGCGGTGGTCTATTCCCAGTTTGAGAATGGCGGGCTCGAGCTTTCCCAGGTCGCGGACCTGGTGGACCACGACGCAGGGGCACCTCAGGCCTCGGTCGACAACATCTGGTCGATTGGTCGTGCAGACCCGTCGGGCATCGGCTCGGACGCGGACTGGCTCGTGTGGCACCAGGCGTTCTCCAATGGAGATCTGTGGCGCTTCAACGCTGGGTTCCAATGGGTTTCCGCGCCCCTGGACGACAACGTCTACTTCACCGGAGCTGCGGGCGAGCCAGACCCGTTCAGTGTCGAAGCGGCGTACTACGACGACGCGTTCGAGCGCGCGCACTTCATCGCGCCCTGAGTTGTCGATGGCCTCGCTCGACCGACTGACCCTCGACCAGCTTCGAGTGTGGATCGCCGTGGTGGAGGCGGGCAGCTTCTCCGCCGCGGGTCGCCGGCTGGGCAAGGTGCAGTCGGCCATCAGCCAGTCCGTTGCGACGCTCGAGGAGGCGCTGGGGATCGTCGTGTTCGACCGAGCCGCCGGAAGAGGAACGCTGACCACGGCCGGAGGTGCGTTGTTTCCTCAGGTCCGCGGGGTCTTGGCTTCGGTCGCGCGCCTTGGCGGGCACGCTCGAGCATTGGATGCGGGGCGCGAGGCCGAGCTGTCTCTCGTCTGCGACGCCGTGTTTCCTCAGGCGGTCTTGGTCGCGCTCGCGTCCGCGTTGGCGCTGCAGTTTCCGGATGTGGCCTTGAGGGTCGAGACGGAGGTGTTGCAGGGGGTTGTGCGGCGCGTCGACGCTGGCGGGTGTCAGCTCGGCGTGATCGGACCCGACGTAGAGGTTCCCGAATCACTGGAGCGGACGCTCGTGGGTGCAGTGCAGATGGTGCCCGTCGTGGCCCCGTCGCACCCCCTCGCGGCATGCGGGGCGGTGGACGCCACGCTGTCGGAACACGTCCAGATCGTACTGCAGAGCCCCAACGGAGCCGGCCCCGACCGAGCCGTGCTGTCCCCTCGCACGTGGAGGGTTGGCGAGCTCTCCACCAAGGCCTCGTTGCTACGTGCGGGGCTGGGCTGGGGCAACCTCCCCGCGCCCGAGATCGAGGCCGACCTGCAACGGGGGACGCTCGTACGCCTGCAGATCGCTGCCTGGGGCGAGCATGCCCACGATCTTGGCCTGAGTCTGATCCACCGTCGCGACCAGGGGCTTGGTCCGGTCTCGACGTGGACGATCGAGATGCTTCGCTCGTTGTGTAGCCGGCGCGTCTGAACGAGCGCCCCGGGAGAGACGGGCAACCACGACAAAGCCCCCTGCCAAGACAGGGGGCTCTGTGCGCCGAAGCGTGCTCTGGGCTCAGCCGTCGCCCTTGATCTCGCCGCGGGCGAAGATCGACGCGACGTAGGTGAGCACGTCGGTGGCCGAAATCTCGTCGTAGCCGTAGTTGCGGATGAGCCGCTGCTTGACCACTTCGATCTTCTCTTGGGCCTCTTTGTCGACGACGTTCGAGACCAGCGAGGTGAGCTTGATGCTGTCCTTCTGGTCTTCGAACAGCTTGAGCTCGAGGGCTTTGTACAGCCGCTCGTTGGTCCGGAAGTCGAACTGCTTGCCTTCGATCGCCAGGGCCCCGATGTAGTTCATGATCTCGCGACGGAAGTCGTCCTTGCGAGACTCGGGGATGTCGATCTTGGATTCGATCGAACGCATGAGCCGCTCGTCCGGCTCTTCGTCTTGGCCGGTGTACGGGTTCTTGACCTTCTCGCGCTGGGTGTACGCTTTGACGTTATCGATGTAGTTGCCGCACAGGCGACTGATCGCATCTTCGTCGGCCGAGATGGCGCGCTGGACCTCGTTCTTGACGATGTCCTCGTACTCCTGCTTCACGACGGCGAGCAGGTCGGTGTAGCGCTTGCGGTCATCCTCATTGGTGATGAGGCTGTTGTTGCGCAGCCCGCTCTCGAGCTCGTTCATCACCATGAACGGGTTGATGCTGGTCTGGCCGCGCTCCGACACGAGGCAGTTGGCCAGCTTGTCCTGGACGTAACGAGCCGAGATGCCGTCCATGCCCTCGCGGTTGGACTCTTTGCGCAGCTCCTTGACCGTGTCCTGGGTGAAGCCGGGCAGGGTCTTGCCGTCGTAGAGCTTGAGTTTCTGCATCACGCTGAGCTGATGCTTCTTGGGCTCCTCGAGGCGAGTGAGGATGGTCCACATCGCCGCCATCTCGAGGGTGTGCGGCGCGATGAACCGACCGCGCACCTTCTTGGGGTTGTAGTCCTTGACGTAGATCTTGGTCTCTTCGGAGAGCTTGGTGATGTACGGGATGTCGATCTTGACCGTACGGTCACGGAGCGCCTCCATGAACCGGTTCTCCAGCAGCCGCTGGTACTCCGCCTCGTTGGTGTGACCGATGATCACCTCGTCGATGTCGGTCTGCGCGAACTTCTTGGGCTTGATCTTCTGCTCCTGGGTCGCGCCCAGGAGGTCATAGAGGAACGCCACGTCGAGCTTGAGAATCTCGACGAACTCGATGATGCCGCGGTTGGCAACGTTGAACTCGCCGTCAAAGTTGAACGCACGCGGGTCGGAGTCCGAACCGAACTCGGCGATGCGGCGGTAGTTGATCTCACCGGTCAGCTCGGTGCTGTCCTGGTTCTTCTCGTCCTTGGGCTGGAACGTACCGATACCGACGCGGTCCTGCTCGGAGATGAGGAGGCGACGCACCCGGATGTACTTGATGACCTTCGACCAGTCACCGTTGTGCAGCTGCATCAGCTCCGCAAAGATGTAGCGGCAGGCGGGGTTGAGCTCGCCTTTGATGTGGGGGCGGTAGCCGTCCTTCTCGAGGCCCAGCTCGGTGATGGCCTTCTCGCGCCACTCGGGCGGGATGAGCTTCAGCGGCTCCTCGTGCATCGGCGAGGGGAACGTCTCCTGGCCGGCGATGAGGTGTTGCAGCTCCTTGGGCAGCACCCACTCGTACGTGAACATCGAGCCCTGGACGCTGCGGCTGTACTCCTCCATGCCGATCTTCAGGAGACGGGCGATGGTGGATTTTGCCGAGCCGACCGGGCCGTGCAAAAGGATGATCCGCTTCTCGGTGCCGTACCGCATGGCGGCGGCCTTGAGCACAGACACCAACCGCATCAGCGGAATGTCGAGTCCGAAGATCGCATCGCGACCTCCGTGGACTTCGTCGTCGAAGAAGCGGTAGTGAATGATCTTCTTCTTGTTGTCGACATACTCCTCGGTCCCGTGGGAGATGAGCATGTCGTAGAGCCGCTCGTGCGCCGTTCGGGCGATTCGAGGGTTCTCGCGGACGAGGTCGAGGTACTCCTCAAACGTCCCTGACCAATGCAGGTCTTCGTACCGTTTGAAGTCTTGGAGCGCGGCAATCCGTTCGACGAGGCTCGACATGATGTGCGCGGACGGTACCACGCACAGGGTCCCAATTTCCGCTCCGTGGACGCGTTGCGTGGGGTGCGCACTGTGCCGCCGGGCACGTGGCCGCGGGCCGCTTGAATCTCACCGCTGATCTGTCGTTCTCTTTGTTTGATGTCGAAGCCGCGAGGATTGTGGAACGTCGGGTTGGGAGCAGTGTTTGCGCTTGCCGGATGCAGCAAGGTGGTCGCCGAGCCGCTTGCACAGGCCCCCGCTTTCGAGGCGCAGGGGCAGTCGAAGTGCTCCGTCGCGGTCAGCCAGGACAAGCCGTTGGTGGTCGAGTGGCCCTCCGCTGACCGGGCGCAACTCGAAGCCCGGGCCAAGACTCGCGTCGTCGTCATCCGCTATGACGGGTGCGAGCTGGAGATGCTGCCTCGCTGCGAGGCGCCGGGTGCCTACGCGTACACGTCGGTGGCCCCCAAACAGGACACCGTCCACATTCGGAACCTCGACGAACTCTACGCCGAAGTCCCGGCCGGGGCCGTCAGCCTGGAGGGCAAGCTCGCGGCGGCCGGCGAGCTGACCATCGACATGATGATGGTGGGACGGCTCGACACCGATACGCCCGTGGTGACGGCCAACGAGCTCGAGGGCGATTGCTTCGGGGCAACCCACGTGATGACGGGCATGACCGTGGGGGCCTTCGAGTTCTTCGCAGGCGCAAGCGCCGAGGCGGGGCTCGGCGTGCGAGCTGGGCAAGCCGGCGCGGGTGCCCGCGGAGAACACGTCAAGGAGACGCTCACCCGCGACGGAACACTGGAGTCGTGCGTCGAGACGGACGCGCCTCCCAAAGGATGTAGCGCGCCGTTGCGGATCGAGGTCGCCAGACTCGGAACGCCGCGCAAGGCTCCGGTCGCGGCCCCTGTCTCTACGGAAGTCGAGCCGGTCGCGGACTGCCCACAAGGAAGCCGAGCGCGCGATGGAAAGTGCTTCGCAACGACCGTGGTCCGTGAAGTGTCGTGCCCCCAGGGATCGCACTGGGACGGCGGGGCTTGCGTTGGCAACACCGTCGCCCCCTCGGCAGGCGAGGCCGCCACCGCGCTGTGGGATGACTTCGAGGAGGGGGCGGGGTGGGCTTGTTACTTGGGCACCACCAAGAACGGCCCGCACGGGGAGTGCAGGCGCGACATGGTCGACTGTGGGCAGCAACTCGCCAACCGCAAAGTCGACGGACGGATCGAGAGCACCTGGGATCGTTGTGAGCGTCAGGCCGTCGCAGAGTGTTTCCAGCTTCAGATCAAGGCCGGCGAGACCCCGCGGAGCTTTTGTTTTCCCACCCCGGCGATCTGCGAGCGCAACCTTCGCGACATCGAGGAGAATCGTGAAGACCTCGGCGTGGTGAGCCGCTGCGCCATGTATCGGTGACGTCCGCAGAGCTCGGAAAGGTAGGGAGGCGTCGCAGAAGGTGTGACCGTGCTCCTTCCTTGGGCGGATCCGAAGCACAAGATGGAACCGCGCGTTCATGCGCGCGTCGGTGCATCGCGACCCCACAAAGATCGGTAGACCCCATGGTCAGGGGGCCAGGAAGGGATACTGCGGTGGTATCCTTTGTGCGTGAGACGTAGGAAGGGAGCAACGATGGGCATCCTGGCGGGACTGGGTGTACTTGCCCTCGCTGCGATGAGTGTGGGGATGCCGGACGCCTGCGGACTGGCCTCGAGCGCCGTCATCGGATCCGAAGGGGGCGTCGTGCTCTCCGAAGATGGTCGCCTCAGTCTCGAGATCCCCGAAGGTGCTCTCGACGAGCCGACCGAGGTTTCGATCGAGGCCGTGCCGTGCGAGGCCGAAGGGTTGGCGGACTGCTACTCGGTCGGCCCCAGCGTGGTCCAGTTTTCCTTGCCTGTGACTGTGGTCTACGAGGCCGCCGAGCTCACGAGCATGGACGGCGTCACTCTGATCTACAAAGGATCGACCGGCTGGCTGCGGATGCCGGACGCTCAGATCGATCTCGAGGACGAGATCGTGATGGGGACGATCATGGTCGCGTCCTCCATCTCTGTGGATGCCCGATAGACAGAGCGTCCCGGATAGGACTGTGGCCCGGGTCCTTTGGGTCGGAGCCGAGCCCCCAGATGCGGCGCAGCATCTCGAGCTTGTCGTAGAGCCCGACGTCGGGCGAGCGTGTGCGGTCGCTTGCGAGGCCGGATGGGATGCGATCGTCGTCGAAGGCACCCAACCGGACACGGTCAAGGCAGTGCTGGGCGAGGCACGCGGCGGTGAGCACAAGGCCCTCCGCATCGCGGCATCGACGTATGAAGACCTTCCCACGCTTGTCCGCGATGTGGACGAGGGGGTCATCGAGCGGGTGCTGGCGTGGCCGGTCGAAGCGGCACAGCTCGCGCGCGTCATCTTCGGTGAGGACCCCAGCGAATCGGTCGTTGGACGGCGGGCACTCAACGCCCCGGCCGAGCTGTCGCAGGGCGCGGTCGATGAGCGTCTGCGTCAGGTCGTCACCCGGATCGTCGACATCCCGACCGCGGTGATCCGCCCGATCCCTGCCGACGAACAGGTGCCGACGGTCCAGCTCGTCGTCCCGGTGACCGAGGCGCTGCTGGAGCTACAGCGGGACCTGCCTCGGCTGCTCGGTTGGCCGCTCAAGGCCGACGGGTCTGCGGTCGGCCGGGCGTATCGCAAGCACCCCGTGCGCAAGATCCTCGGCGAGCTTTCCGAGGCGCAGGCGGTCTACTGCCTTGGCCGTGACAACTTCGCATACGTGGCGTGCTTCCCCTGGCAGGGCGGCAGCAAGGTCACGCTCGTCATCGGTTACCAAGACCCAACGTCGGGGCGGGTCGCCTCACTCCACGAACATGCGGTGGGGCAGGCGATCGAGTTTCCCCTCCCAACCCGCCACCGCAAGTCCCCGCTGCTGTTCTACGACCCCGACTACGACTGGGTGATCACCAAGAACTACGCTGGGCCTGACCGTCGCCGAGAGCGGACCTCGTTCCTCAACCGCTACTCGTTTCGCGGCCGACGCAAAGCGCTCATCCCCAACGAGTTCCGCAGCGCGGGCGCGTTCGTGGACAGCGCTCCTGCGTGGGCCTGGATCGGGGCGGTCGTGTTCATGCTGCTGTTCGCCGTCGACACCGGAATGACGGCTCGCTATGTGGGGTCGGGCAGCGTCGCGGAGCTCAACCCCGTGATGCGATGGGGACTGCGGCAGGGGTTGGTTGTGTTCCTGACCTTCAAGACGCTGCTCGCCGCGGGCGTCGTGGTGATCCTGTTGCGCTGGCACTTGTGGCAGCCCGGCCGCTGGATCTTCGCCGCATGTTTGGCGCTCTATCTCGCCATCGACATCAACTGGATCCTGCTGCAGCTGTCGGGCACGGCGGGGTAGCGGAGCCGGCGACGGGACTCCGGGCGGCCTGGGCACCGCTTCGCGCGGCACGATCTGCGCAAGGTGCGCTCCGGGAGAGCCACCGCCGGGTTGGCGTTCTCCAGATCGCTGGGTCGAACCGCCGGGCCGAGGATGCCTCGTGGCCCCGTACTGCGCATATGCGGCCCAGGATGGGTCCGTCGGCGACTGCTGCGACCCCGCAGCCGGAGCCGCTGAAGAACGTTCACCGCTGGCCCCAGAACGCACGGCGAGGCATCGACCCTGATATGATCGATCTGAGCTCTGCTCATGATCTCACGCATCGACAAGGACCACAGCAGGTTCCGCGAAATCGTCCGCGGGAAGATTCGCGACAACCTTCGCAAGTACATCTCGCGCGGGGACATGGTCGCTCGAAAGGGCAAGGACACCGTGTCCATCCCCATGCCCTCGATCGATATCCCCCGATTCACGCTGGGAGGCGGAGAGCAGTCGGGCGTCGGTCAGGGCGAGGGCGAGCCTGGCGACCCCGTCGGTCAGGGGCAGGGCGAAGAAGGAGAGGGCGCGGGCAAAGCCGGTGAGGGCGAAGGCGGCAAGACCCTCGAGGTCGATGTCACCCTCGACGAGCTCGCGTCGATCATGGGCGAGGAGCTGGGGCTTCCGCGTATCGAGCCCAAGGGCAGCGACAGCCTGCACACCGACAAAGATCGATACACCAGCCTGCGTAGTACGGGTCCTGAGTCGCTGCGCTCGTTCAAGGCAACCTTCAAGCGTGCGCTCAAGCGGCAGCTGGCCAGCGGCACGTACATGCCCGGAAAGCCGATCATCACGCCGGTGCGCGAGGACAAGCGCTACCGCTCGTGGAAGACCGACCCGAAGCCGCAGAGCAACGCCGTCATCATCTACATGATGGATGTCTCGGGCTCGATGGGGGACGAGCAGAAGGAAATCGTTCGCATCGAGTCCTTCTGGATCGACACTTGGCTACGCAGCCAATACCAAGGCCTGGAGTCGCGCTACATCATTCACGACGCAACGGCACGCGTGGTTGAGCGCGATGTCTTCTTCAGCACCCGGGAGTCGGGCGGCACGATGATCAGCTCGGCCTACAAGGTCTGCTCCGAGCTCATCGAGAAGGAGTTCCCGCCGGAGAACTGGAACATCTACGCGTTCCACTTCTCCGACGGAGACAACTGGTCTGTGGACGACACCGGCAACTGCGTCAGCCTGCTCAAGAACACGCTCATCCCGGCGTGCAACCAGTTCGGCTACGGCCAGGTCGAGAGCCCCTACGGCTCCGGCCAGTTCATCAAAGACATTCGCTCGGCGTTCCCCAGTGATGAGAAGCTCATCACCTCGGAGATCACGGGCAAAGACGACATCATGGACTCCATCAAAGAGTTCCTCAAAGGCGGTCGCTAAGTGGCTCCGATTCCGGATTATCTCCGCGAAATGCAGATCGAGATCCAGGGCTACGCCGACGAGTACGGCCTGGACTACAACACCCAGATCTTCGAGATGCTGGACTACCGACAGATGTGCGAGATCGCCAGCTATGGCGGTTTTCCGGTCCGGTATCCGCACTGGCGGTTTGGCATGGAGTACGACCACATGATCAAGAGCCACACGTACGGGCTCTCCAAGATCTACGAGTTGGTCATCAACACCGACCCTTGCTACGCCTACCTGCTCGAGGGCAACAGCTACGTCGATCAGAAGCTCGTGATGGCCCATGTCTACGGTCACAACGACTTCTTCAAGAACAACAATTACTTCGCCCGCACCGACCGGCGGATGATCGACTTGATGGCCAACAGCGCGTCTCGAGTTCGTCGCTACATGGACCGCCACGGCGTCTCCACGGTCGAGTCGTTCATCGACACGTGCCTGTCGATCGATAACCTCATCGACCCGTGGGCGCCGGTCCGTGACCGTGGGCGCGACAGCGAGGACGAGGCGTCAGATGACGACCCCAATGGTCGGCTGCAAAACGTTCGCGGCTACCTCGAGGACTACGTCAACCCGCCGTCGTTCATCGCGGAGCAGAAAGAGCGGGCCGAGGCCGAAAAAGAAGCCAGCCGACGGCAGATCCCGCTGCGTCCCGAACGCGACGTGCTCGGCTTTCTGATCCAGCACGCCCCGCTCGAGTCGTGGGAAGCCGACGTGCTCGGCATTATCCGCGAGGAGGCCTACTACTTCCTGCCGCAGATGCAGACCAAGATCATGAACGAAGGTTGGGCCAGCTACTGGCACTCCCGGATCATGACCGAGCGCGCCCTGAAGGCGCCGGAGATCATCGACTACGCCGACGTCGTCTCCAGCGTGTTCGCAACGGCACCGGGTCAACTCAACCCCTACAAGCTCGGCGTGGAGTTGTTCCGCGACATCGAAGACCGGTGGAACAAGGGCAAGTTCGGGTCCGAGTGGGACAACTGCACCAACAGCGAAGAGCGCAGGCTCTGGGACAAGAAGCTGGGCCTTGGCCGTGAGCGTATCTTCGAGGTTCGAAAGCTCTACAACGACGTCACGTTCATCGACGAGTTCTTCACGCTCGACTTTTGCCGCGACAACAAGTTCTTCACGTTCGCCGAAAATCGGCGCAGTGGGCAGCTCGAGATCGAGACGCGCGAGTTCGAGAAAGTCAAGACCAAGCTGCTGTCACAGCTGACCAACTTTGGCCAGCCGTTCATCTACGTCACCGATGCCAACGACCTCAACCGTGGCGAACTGTTGCTGGGCCACCGCCACGAGGGGGATGACCTCAAGTTGGACTACGCTCGCGACACGCTTCGCAACCTCGAGCGGGTATGGAGACGACCGGTTTCCATTCTATCGGTGGTCGACGACAAGGCAAAACGGGTCCGCTACGACGGGTCGGAAGTCACCATCTCGGATGAGCCCAACGCGTTCAGCCTCTGAGGGCTCGGCCGTGATGGTCGGTCGCCGACCGCCGCGGACAGTAGTAGTCGGTGATGGAACAGACTGCTAGGGTGCGGGCATCGTGCGGGTTATCGCTTGGCCGGCGACTGACGTAGGTCGCGTCCGCAGTCACAACGAGGACAGCCACCTGATCGACGGTGAGCTGGGCCTCTACCTCGTTGCGGATGGCATGGGTGGTCACGCTGGTGGCGCTCACGCGTCCGCCCTGTGCGTGGATGTTGTCGACAAGGTGGTTCGCCGCGGCGTCTCCACGCTGAGCGCCGTCCCGCCGCAAGAGCGCGGGGCCACGATCTCCGAGGTCCTTGCGGCCGCGGCCAGCGAAGCGAGCGCACGCATCTTCGATCAGGCCGCTGCCGATCCTCGCCTACAAGGCATGGGTACGACGCTCACCGGGGTGTTCCTGCACGGTGAACGGGCCTACGTGGTGCACGTCGGGGACTCTCGGGCCTTCCTGCTACGCGGAGGGTCTGCGCGTCAGCTGACCAACGACCACTCTTGGCTCAACGAGCAGGTCCAAGCGGGCCTGCTGACGGAGGAGGAGGCCGCGGTGTCTGACCTCAAGCACATCATCACGCGCTCGGTCGGCTTCGAGCGCCACGTCGAGGCAGACGTCACCTCGGCCAGCATTGCGCCGGGCGATGCGTTCCTGTTGTGCTCCGACGGCATGTCGAACTACGTCGAGGTTGACGAGATCGCGGCACTTGCGCGGGACCATTGGTACGCCGATCTCCCGCGGGTCTGTACGGACCTCGCGAACCGCCGCGGCGGGGACGACAACATCACCGTCATTGCCGCTTTGGTGTGCAACGACACCGATCAGCGTCGGCCACCGCGCGCGATTCCACGCGGATCGACCGACACGCTGCCGCCCACGACCTGAATCTCGGCTCAAAAAGCCCTGTAAGTTCAGCGTCCTAAGGCATCGACGCCCGAAAACTCACTTTTTTTGACCGGCCCCGGAAAAAGCGACGTGGGGTGGAGTCTGACAGGTCGGATTCTGTGAGGGGCACAGGGGCAGGGTACGTGATGACGAGAAACGGAACGCTTGGAACGCTTGGAACGGTCGCCGCACTGGGACTGCTGGCACTGGTGGCAGCCGGATGCGACGCCGGAGATGGCGATGGGGGGCAGTTCGCCTCCGGGACCGGGCCGGCAACAGGCGCGACCGCGAGTGACGGCGACGATGGCGGCAAGCAGGACGACGGTGACGACGATGGCGATGGTGACGACACCAGCGACAGCGACGATGGCTCCGACACCAGCGACGACTCCGGCGAGCCCTCCGACAACGAAGACGTGAAGGAGTACATCGAGGAAGCCAAGTTGGAGTTCCCGACGTACGAGGAGATTCACGTCAAGGTCATCCAGCGCACGTGCACGCCCTTCCAGAACGTGTGCCACAACAACAAAGAGTACCCAGACCTCCGCACCCCGCAGGGCGTCATCGACCGCATCGGTCGCCCTTGCAACCTCAACGAGGTCTACAACGACCCCGAGTCCGTCTTCAACGGTTGCGAGCCCGCCGGCGACCAGCTTCGTTTCCTCGGTGGTGGCAACGACGGACTCGTCGTCGAGATCGGCTACGTCGATGTGACCGACGATGGTGCCGGCGGCGGCACGGTCGCCATCGCCGTCAAGGACACCATCCCCTCCAGCATGAGCTCCGGCGGCGTGCCCGAGACCGCTGTGATCGAGCGAATGGTCGGCGGCGTGATGCAGACGGTTGGAACTCTGGACGCCGTGCTCAGCTACGCGCCCGGCGGAAACTCGGTCACCGTCGTCAACAGCATGTCCTTCAATGACGATGCGTCTCTGCTGGAGACCAACGTCACCTACGGCGACCCCAACCGCGACGGCATCTACGGCGCGAGCATGGATCAGCCGATGCAAGAGATCGCACCGGGCGACCCCTGGAACTCGTACCTTCTTCAGCGGCTTCAGGGCAACGTACCGGGGAGCCCGATGCCGCTGGCCAACCAACCGCTCAATGCGTCCGAGGTCGTTGCGATCGCTTGTTGGATCGAAGGCACCGCCGATGAAGGCGGAGCCGAGACCGACAGCGTCATCAACTACGACGAGTGCGAGTACGCGGCAGAGTTGGTGGCACCTCCCGATGGTGGCGGCGCGACGCTGTCGGGCCACATCCAGCCGATCTTCGACCAGTCGTGCGCCTTCGCGGGTTGCCACAGCACCAACAGCCCGGCGGCGGGCTTGGACCTCACCGAGGGCAAGTCCCGAGATGCGTTGCTCGAGATCGCGGCAATGCAGGCGCCCGATGTGCCGCTGGTCACCGCGCTCAACCCAACGAACAGCTACCTGATGGTCAAGCTGACTTCGATGGGGACCTCGGGCCAGCGGATGCCGATCAATGGCGACACCCTCAACGAGAGCCAGCTCGAGTTGGTGCGTACGTGGATCCTCCAGGGCGCTCCGGATAACTAGGGCTAGGGAGAGGGTCCTTGCTGCCTTTCCCGCGGGCGCCCGGTTGGGCTTGTTCGCGTTGGGGCTCGGTCTGAGGGGCGGAGAGGGGGCAGCTGACTTGTTGGGTGCTTTCGTCCCGCTCAAGCGCAGGCGACGTCGCGAACATCTCGTGCTGCCGCCACCCCCAGCAGTCGGGTGTACTCGCCCGGTGTGGCGAGGAGCTCGTCGTGTGTCCCGACCTCAGCCACGCGGCCTTCCACCAGAACGGCGATCTGATCGGCGTCCCGGATGGTGCTCAACCGGTGTGAGATCAACACCCGCGTGCAGCTCGCCTTCGCCAGCTTTGCGTGGATCCGACGCTCGACGGCCGGGTCGAGGGCGCTGGTGGATTCGTCGAAGACGAGGATGGCGGGCCGGTGAGCGAGGGCGCGTGCGATTGCGATGCGCTGGCGCTGGCCTCCCGACAAGCCTCTCCCACCAGCGCTCAGCCGTGTCGCGTAGCCCAGCGGGAGACGGGTGATGTCGTCGTGGATCTCCGCGAGCTGCGCGGCCTCGATGACTCGTGCCAAGGGGAGGTCCGGTTGGCCGAGGGCGATGTTGTCCCGAATGGTCATGTCCAGAAGGTGGGGATCCTGGGTCACGACGCCGAGCTGTTGTCGAAGACTGGTGAGTTGGATCTCCGAGACGTCGCGCCCGTCGACAGCCACGCTTCCTTGCGTTGGGACGTAGAGCCCTGCGATCAGCCGAGCCAGCGTCGACTTGCCTGCTCCCGATGCCCCGACAAGCCCGACGAGGCTTCCGGCGGCGATCTCCAGGCTCGCCCCTGTGAGCACAGGAGGTTCGCTCGGGCCGTACGCAAAGCAGACGCTACGCAACGAAAGGGCTCCCGCAGGACGTTCAATCGGGAACCCGCCGCTTCGCTCAGACGGCGCGTCGAGGACGTCGGCCAGCCGGTCGATGTTGCTCACGAGCAGCGGCCACCGGATTGCTGTGGACGCGAGTGATCCGACCTGGGTGAGGAATCCTCCCGCCAGTGCGCACAGCGCCAGCATGACGCCCAGCGATAGGCTGCCGTCGAGGACTTGGCCGGCGCCAAAGAACAACAGGACCAATGGCGCGGCTGTACGAAGCGCCGAAGTTGATGCATCGACGAATGCATCGTGATTGCCCTGCTGGCGGCCTGCTTCGAGGACCTCTGAAAAATGCTCGCTCCAGCCTCGGAGAACCGCTTGTTCGGCTCCTGATGCCTTGATCGCCTCCACGCCGTCGAGGATGCCGACCTCGAAGTTGCTGGCATGAGAGATGGCTTGAAGGTAGCCCGTTGTGAGCTCTCGTCGACGGCGACGAACGAACACGTACACCGCGACGAAGACTGAACCCAGTCCCAGCGCGACCAGGGCCATCGTTGCGTTCGCTACGAACAGGGCGACGAGGTAGCCGGTGCCGAGGAAGCCGTCGAGCGCCGTCGTCACGGCGGAACTCGTCAGGAGCTCGCGGACCTGAGCGTTGCTGCGTAGGCGCTGCACGAGGTCGCCGGTGCCTCGCGCCAAGAAGAAGGCGCAGGGCAAAGCGAATAGATGCGACATGAACGCGTGGGTCAGCTCGCGGTCCATGGTCGTCCGGATTCCCACGAGCAGCCGGGCACGAAACCAGGACACTGCCAGCTGCGCCGCGACGACTCCAACGATCCCCAGCGCCACCAAGTCTAGGACGGAGGCGTCGTTCGCGGGGATGACTCGGTCGATGATGAAGCCAGTTGCGAGTGGAAGGGTCACAGAGAGACCGACCAGCGCGAGGGAGGCTAGCAACACTACGGCCAACCTGGACCATGATCCGCGCAGCAGTGTCCGTCCGGGTGACAGCCATCGAAGTCGCGGGATCGAGGGCATGGGTCGGGTGACAATGGTCGGTCATGACGACCCGCAAGAAGTCCCCGGAGCGTTTCAAATCTCTCGGTTCTCGGCGTTGG
>Ga0316204_10003325_pt1 | contig 32657 bp, 30 predicted proteins | sample 6monrhotite_MG_2_FD_205661 | JGI IMG/M metagenome (GOLD analysis project Ga0316204, IMG submission 205661) | Microbial mat bacterial communities from mineral coupon in-situ incubated in ocean water Damariscotta River, Maine, United States -... | ecosystem: Environmental > Aquatic > Marine >... | reverse complement strand
CCTGGCTCTGGCTGACCTCTTCGCCATCGCTCATCAAGAGCGACGCGATCGACCCCGATCCGCGCCGTTGCTGCAAAATCGCGCGCTCGGAGATGTTGATCAGCTGGCGCACATTGCCCGGCCAGGGGGCCTGCAAAAGCTGTGCTGCCTCCTGCGCCGTCACCTGCGGGCTTTCGGTGCCATATTCCTCGGCGAACTGTTCGCCGAACCGGTTGAACAGCGTCAGGATATCCTCGCCCCGCGCCCTCAGCGGCGGCAGGTCGATCCGCATTGCGGCGAGCCGGTAAAAGAGATCGGGCCGCAGTGCCGCTTCGCATCCGGTATCGGGCTCAGGCGCATTGCAGATCGCCACCACCCGCGTTTCGGCCGGGTTGCCCATATCGTTGATCAGCGTCAGAAGCCGCGCCTGCAAAGCCTGCGGCAAGGCCTCGACCCCTTCCAGCAACAGCGATCCACCGCGCGCCTGTTCGACCAGCGGCAAGTCCTGCCCCTCGCCCACCGGGCCGAACAGCATCGCCGACAGCGCGCTTTCCTCATGCGCGGCACAGGCGACAGAGACCAGCGGCTTGCCCGCCCGCGGCCCCACCGCATGCAGCGCATGCGCCACCAGCGTCTTGCCGGTGCCGGTTTCGCCGGTGATCAGCACATGACCATCGGCCTGGCCCAGATCGAGGATATCCTCGCGCAGCCGCTCCATCACCGGCGATGATCCGATCAACTTGCGCATCAGAACAGTGCCATCTGACAATTCACGCCGCAAAGCGCGATTATCCAGCGTCAGCCTCCGGGCTTGGCCGGCGCGCTTGGCCAGTTCCGTCATCCGGTCCGGGTTGAAGGGTTTTTCCAGAAAATCGTAAGCGCCAAGCCGCATCGCCTCGACTGCCATCGGCACGTCGCCATGGCCGGTAATCATGATCACGGGCAGCGCGCTGTCCATGCCCATCAGGCGCTTCAGAAACGCCATCCCATCCATGCCCGGCATCTTGATATCGGTGACCACGACGCCGGAATAATCCGCCCCGATCTGCTTCAAGGCTTCTTCGGCGCTGGCATAGGTCTCGGTCTCGAACCCGCTCAGCGCCAGCCATTGGCTGATCGACTGGCGCATATCCTGCTCGTCATCAATGATCGCGATTCTCATATCGTTCCCTTTACCTGCTCATTCGGCGGCCGCGCTGCTTTGATCGGCGCGCGGCAGCCGGACCTCGAAGACCGCGCCGCCGCTTTCGCCGTTTCGTGCCGTCAGACGCCCACCCAGATCCTTCACGATGCCCGACGAGATCGCCAGGCCAAGCCCAACGCCGTCGCCCGGTTGCTTGGTCGTGTAGAATGGCTCGAACAATGCGTCGAGATCGTCAATCCCCCGACCGTTGTCCCGCACGGTCAGCACCACCTCATCACCTTCGGCAATGATCAGGTCCAATTCGCGGTGCGGCTCGGCCTTCATCGCATCCAGCGCATTGCGCAACAGGTTGATGATCACCTGTTCCAGCCGCAGCCGGTCGGCCATCACCATGACCGGGTTGCGCGGCATGGTCTGGGTGATCTCGACCGTCATCTGCCGGAGCTGCGGTTCCATCATCGACAGCGAGGCCGAAAGCGAGCTGCGCAGATCCATCGGTGCAAAGGCTTCACCGCCCTTCCTGGCATAGGATTTCAGCTGCCTGGTGATGGCCCCCATCCGCTCCAGAAGATCGTCGATGCGCTGAAACGATGACAGCGCCTCGTCGGGGCGTTTGCGCTGCAACAGAAGCCGCGCGCCGGCCAGATAGGTTTTCATCGCCGCCAGCGGCTGATTGAGTTCATGGCTGACCGCGGCCGACATCTCGCCCATCGCCGCCAGTTTCGAGCTCTGCGCCAGGCTTGCTTCGGCCTCTTCGAGGTTGCGTTCGACCCTTTGGCGTTCGGCGATTTCCCGCTGTAGCCGGGCGTTCAGGCGGCGAAGCTCCGCCGATTCCCTTTGAAAGAACACCGATTGCGTCCGCGCCCGGCGGCTCAAAACATAAAAGGCCCCCGCCAACAGCAGCGCGAATCCCATGATTTCCAGCGCCAGAACGCCGTTCACCCGTTCGCGGATGGATGCAAAGGCGGTATAGGATACCAGTTGCCATCCGCGAAACGGGATGCGGCTTTCCAGGCGCAGGGTCGAGTTGCCGGAAAAAAACGGCCCCGGCGTGGCAAAAGCCCAATCGCCCGTGGCCTCGATCACGCGCTGAATGGCCGAGGGCGGCGATTGCAGGGCAATCGCATCAGCCTCCTGGTGACCACGCCAGCGCGGTTCGGTGGACAAAATGATGCGGCCTTCGGAATTGGCCACGAAAACGGCCTCGGACGTGCCGCGCCAACGGTCCTCCAGCCGCCCCAGATCGACCTTGACCAGGATCACGCCCACCAGTTGATTGTCGGCCTCGATCCGGCGGGCAAAGGTGAAGTTGAACGCCCCTGTTTCCAGCTCGGTGGTGGTGAACACGGTGTCATTCGTGCGCAGGGCCTGAACGAAATAAGGTTCGTTGCGGTGAAGCTCTCCGAGCTGGCCCCGGTCGGTCGCGGCCACAACACGGCCCTCGCGGCTCAGCAGAATGATGGATTGCGCGCCAATCTCCTCGCGGTAAGAAATCAGCTGTTGTGAGGTCAGGCTGAAATCGCCCACCGACAGCGCCCGCGTCAAAGTCGGATCCCGCGACAGCAAAAGCGGCACCACCGAATTGCGCTGCAATTCCGAGATGATGGAGCCCGAATAGAGCGCCAGCCGCAATTCGGCCCGGTTGCGGGTGCTTTCGGTAAACCGCTCCGTCAGCCAGATGTTCGAGACCCAGACAACGCCGCCCGCAATCGCCAGGAACAATACCATCAGCGCACGCAACATCCATGCGCGCCGCCCGTGTGATATGCGCAGGGCCGCCGGGGGGACGAAAGGCAGGTTCATGATGTAATGCTAGGGGGTTACCGCGCCCGGCTCAAGCCCGTCAGGCGGCAACCAGCGCAGAAGCCAGCCCGTCAAACAGCGCCTTGCCGTCGGCCCCGCCATGGGCCGGGTCAACAACCCGCTCTGGATGCGGCATCATGCCGAGCACGCGCCGGTTTTCCGACAGGATGCCCGCGATGCCATCGACTGCGCCATTGGGATTGCCGTGATAGCGAAACGCGATGCGGTCTTGATCCTTGAGCGCGGCCAGCCCGGCATCGTCAATGACATAATTGCCGTCATGATGGGCCAGCGGCACGGTGATCTCGGCCCCGGCATTGTAACCGCGGGTAAAGACACTGTCGGATGTCGTCACACTCAGCGCCTGCATCCGGCAGATGAATTTCAGCCCCGCATTGCGCATCAAAGCACCAGGCAGCAGGCCGGTTTCACAAAGCACCTGGAACCCGTTGCAAATGCCAAGCGCATAGCCGCCCCGGGTCACATGCGCCGCCACCGCCTTCATCACCGGAGACTGCCCCGCGATGGCCCCGCAGCGCAGATAGTCGCCAAAGGAAAACCCGCCGGGAATACCAACGATATCAACGCCGTCCGGCAAGGTATGGTCCTTGTGCCAGATCATATCGACGTTGAAGCCCGCATTGCGGAAGGCCACGGCCAGATCGCGGTCGCAATTCGAGCCGGGAAATACGATGACGGCCGCTTTCATGCGCCCATCTCCACCCGGTAGCTTTCGATCACCGTGTTGGCCAACAGCTTCTCGCACATCTCGGTCACCTGGGCCTCGGTGGTGCCCGCGGCCAGGTCCAGTTCGATCACCTTGCCCTGGCGAACGCCCTCGACACCCTCAAAGCCCAGCGCGCCAAGCGCATGGCGCACAGCCTCGCCCTGCGGATCCAGAACCCCTTGTTTCAGCATCACGGTCACGGTTGCGCGCATCGCTTGACCCTTCTTCTTTGTCCAAATACTCAAAAAACCGCCGCGTCTTTCGCTTCGGTTTCAGTTCACCAGCGTTGGTTTGCCACCCATGCCGGTATTTGTCGGCAGCACGCCCAAACGCCGCGCCACTTCGGTATAGGCATCCGCCAGATCGCCCAGATCGCGCCGGAACACGTCCTTGTCGAGCTTGCGACCGCTTTCCATATCCCACAACCGGCAGCTGTCGGGGCTGATCTCATCGGCCACGATGAGGCGCATGAAATCGCCGTCGAACACGCGCCCGATCTCGATCTTGAAATCGACCAGCTTGATCCCGACACCCATCATCAGGCCAGACATGAAATCATTGACCCTGAGCGCCAGCGCCACGATGTCATCGAGATCCTGTTGGCTCGCCCATCCAAAGGCGATGATATATTCCTCGGGCACCAGCGGGTCGCCCAGATCGTCGTTTTTGTAGGAAAACTCGATGATCGGGCGCGGCAATTGCATGCCCTCCTCCAGCCCCAGGCGCTTGGCCATGGACCCGGCGGCATAGTTGCGCACGATAACCTCCAGCGGGATGATCTCGACCGCGCGGATCAGCTGCTCGCGCATGTTCAGCCGCCGGATGAAATGCGTTGGAACGCCGATATTGTTCAGCCCGGTCATGAAATATTCCGACAGCCGGTTGTTCAGAACGCCCTTGCCCTCGATCACGTCGCGCTTTTCCGCGTTGAACGCGGTGGCGTCATCCTTGAAATACTGCACCAGGGTGCCGGGCTCGGGGCCTTCATACAAAACCTTGGCCTTGCCTTCATAGACCTTCTTGCGCCGTGCCATAATCTCTCCAGGAATGAATTGGGGCCGCCCTTGCGGCAGCACACCGTCACTTGGGCGCGCTATAGGACAAAGCGCGCTGTGTCGCAAGGCGGATGGGCCGGTTTGGCTTGCAGCCGGGCCATATCGCGCGGTATCTGGGGTGTAATCGAGATTACGCGCCCCAAGGGAGACAGCCACAATGACCACGTTCGACGACCGCGAAAACGCCTTTGAATCGAAATTCGCCCATGATGCCGAGATGATGTTCAAGGCCGAGGCACGCCGCAACAAGCTGCTTGGCCTTTGGGCGGCGGAGCTTCTGGGCAAATCGGGCGACGATGCCAATGCCTATGCGGTCGAGGTGGTGAAGTCCGATTTCGAGGAAGCCGGCCATGAGGATGTGGTGCGCAAGGTCGCGGGCGATCTGGGCGACAAGGCCAGCGATGACAAGATCCGCGCCAAGATGGCGGAACTGATGATCGAGGCCAAGCGCCAGCTCATGGACGAAGCCTGATCCACACGGCACCGGTTCTGAAAAGGGTCGCCCTGGATGCATCTTGGGTGGCGCTGGTGCGATGCCTATGAAGTCAGACTTCGTTCATAATGATTATGCAGATTATGCGCTTGCCTCATGACATCGAACGGATCACACCCGGGCGCGAGATTGCCCGCTGAAAAAGGACCGCCTGCGCCCATGTCCGATCTATTGTCCCGCCTCATGGAAACCCGCGACTGGCTGATGGCCGATGGGGCCACCGGAACGACGCTGTTCAACATGGGGCTCAGCTCGGGCGATTCGCCCGAGATCTGGAATGCCGACCATCCCGATCGGATCGCCGCACTCTATCAGGGCGCGGTCGATGCTGGCTCCGATATTTTCCTGACCAACAGCTTTGGCGGCACCGCTGCGCGGCTGAAACTGCATGACGCCCAGGACCGCGTGTTCGACCTGAACCGGGCCGCCGCCGAAATTGGCCGCGACGTGGCAGACAAGGCGGGCCGCGATGTTGTTGTCGCCGGGTCCATGGGCCCGACCGGCGAAATCATGGAGCCGATGGGCGCGCTGACCTATGCTGGCGCGGTCGAGATGTTTCACGAACAGGCCGAGGGGCTGAAGGCGGGCGGGGCCGATCTGCTCTGGGTCGAGACCATTTCAGCCGCCGAAGAATACCAGGCCGCGGCCGAGGCCGCGCATCTGGCCGGTATGCCCTGGTGTGGCACCATGAGCTTTGACACCGCCGGGCGCACCATGATGGGGCTGACCTCGGCCGAAATGGCCGCGATGGTGTCGGCCCTCGATCACCCGCCGCTGGCCTTCGGGGCCAATTGCGGCGTCGGGGCCTCCGATCTTCTGCGCACCGTGCTTGGCTTTCGTGCCGCGGGCACCGAGTTGCCGATCATCGCCAAGGGCAATGCCGGCATCCCGAAATATGTCGATGGCCATATCCATTACGATGGCACGCCGGAGCTGATGGCCCGCTATGCGGTTCTGGCGCGTGATTGCGGTGCCAAGATCATCGGCGGCTGCTGCGGCACGCAGGCCGCGCATCTCAGCGCCATGCGCCACGCATTGGAAACCACGCCGCGCGGCCCTGCCCCAACGCTGGATGTCATCACAGACGCGCTTGGCGGGTTTTCCTCGGACAGCGACGGCACCGATGGTGCAGGCCCGACCCGCGCTCGCCAGAGCCGACGCCGCGCCCGGGGCTGATGCCCAAGCTGCCGTCATGCGCTCAAAACAGGCTCAACTGATCGCCCGGGCGGGGCGGCACCCGGAACAGATCGCATCGAAGCGGTGGCAATTCGCGGGTCAGTCCGGCCGCCCGCAGCGCGCGGGCAAAACGCTGCTGCAAAAGTTCGGCATAGATGCCGGTGCCGGTCATCCGCGTACCGAAACCGCTGGCATAATCCTTGCCGCCCTGCATCTCGCGCACTCGCGCCATGACACGCGCCGCCCGGTCCGGCATATGCACCTGCAACCAGTCCTGAAACAGCGACGAGACCTCCCGCGGCAGCCGCAGGGTGATCATGCTGGCCGCGCGCGCGCCCGCGTCGGCACCCGCCTCCACCAGCCGCTCGATCTCGAAATCGGTCAGCCCCGGAACGATGGGCGAGGCCATCAGGCGCACCAGAATACCCGCCCCCGCCAACCGCTCGATCACCTTCAGCCGGCGCAGCGGCGCGGGCACGCGCGGTTCCATCCGGCGCGCCAACCCGGCATCGAGCGTCGTGATCGACACGCCGACCTTGACCAGCCCATCACCGGCCATCTCGCTCAGAATATCCAGATCTCGTTCGATCAGCGTGCCTTTGGTGACGATCCCCACCGGGTGGCGAAATTCCTGCAAAACCTCCAGCACGCCGCGCATCACATTCAGATCGCGTTCGATCGGTTGGTAGGGGTCGGTATTGGTGCCAATCGCCAAAGGCGCAACCCGATAGGCGCGCCGCGAAAGTTCGGCCCGCAGAACCTCGGGCATGTCGGGCCGGGCCACCAGCCTGGTCTCGAAATCCAGCCCCGGCGACAGCCCCAGATAGGCATGGCTTGGCCGCGAGAAACAATAGATGCAGCCATGCTCGCAGCCCCGGAACGGGTTGATAGAACGGTCAAATCCCAGATCGGGCGAGGTGTTTCGCGTGATCGCGCTGCGCGGCCGTTCATGGCTGACCTCGGTGCGAAGCGGGCCGCGCTCTTCCGCCCTGTCCCAGCCATCCGCCTCCGCCACGCTTGCCAGCCTGTCAAACCGGTTGGCCGGGTTATACCCCGCCCCGCGCCCGCGCGCCTTTGGTCGCAGTATCGCATCATCCATGCTCATACCCACAATATGGAACGAAACCAGAACATTTACAAGCCAAGGTCGGAACCGACCGGAACCGCGTCGTTATCCGGCGCGTCACAGAACCCACCTGCGTTCAAAGATCATCCAAACATGCAACCCCGCTAAGGTCAGGGAGCCTTGAATAATGTCTGACGAAGATGAAATCATCCTGTCCGAGCTCAACGATGAAGAGCTTGTGCAGCAAATGTTCGACGACCTCTATGACGGGTTGAAGGAGGAGATCGAGGAAGGCGTCAACATCCTTCTGGAACGCGATTGGGCCCCCTACAGGGTTCTGACCGAAGCCCTGGTTGGCGGCATGACCGTTGTCGGTCAGGACTTCCGCGATGGCATCCTCTTTGTGCCCGAAGTGCTGCTTGCGGCCAATGCGATGAAGGGCGGAATGTTCATCCTGAAACCGCTGCTGATTGCCACCGGCGCACCGCGCGTCGGCAAGATGGTGATCGGCACGGTCAAGGGCGACATCCACGATATCGGCAAGAACCTTGTGTCGATGATGATGGAGGGCGCGGGCTTTGAAGTGGTCGATCTCGGCATCAACAACGCGGTCGAAAGCTACCTGGAGGCTCTGGAGGCCGAACAGCCCGATATTCTGGGAATGTCGGCGCTGCTGACCACGACCATGCCCTATATGAAGGTCGTGATCGACACGATGGTCGAACAGGGCATCCGCGACGATTATATCGTCCTGGTTGGCGGCGCGCCGCTGAACGAGGAATTTGGCAAGGCCATCGGGGCCGATGCCTATTGCCGCGACGCCGCCGTTGCCGTGGAAACGGCCAAGGAATACGTCGCGCGCAAGCACAACCAGATGGCCGCCAGGGCCTGAGCCGACCGTCGCTTTGCCCTGTCCCCGGCGGGGGCCAGATAACGCCATATTAAGGTTAACGCGCCCCCCTCCCGCTTCTTTGCGCCTGAAATATCCCGGGGGGGGCGTCGCCCGAAGGCGACGGGGGGCAGCGCCCCGATCCACCCTTGCCTTTCATCGCCCCGCCCGATCATCTGCGCACATGCGAGTCTATGCCTTGGGAGACGTTCACGGCCAGCTGGCCAAGCTGGAAGCCGCGCTGGCGCTGATCGAGGAAGATCGCGCGCAGAGGGGTGATCAAGACGCGCCGCTGATCCAGGTCGGCGATCTGGTCGATCGCGGCCCGCAAAGTGCCGCGACCGTCGCACGGTTTATCGAGCTGTCACGCGCCGACAGCCGCATCACCGTTCTGCTTGGCAATCACGACAACATGTTTTTGCGCTTTATGGAAACACCGGCGGCCCCGGACCCGCGTTTGCGCGCCGATCTGACCTGGCTGAACCCGAGGCTTGGCGGGCAGGAAACGCTGGCCTCCTATGGCGTCGATATAACCGCCCCCCTGACCGAAATGCACGCCCAGGCGCGGACGCTCGTTCCGCAGGAGCATTTGGATTTCCTGGCCCGCCTGCCGCTGACCTTTGCGTATGGCGATCGCCTATTCGTCCATGCCGGCATCCGCCCCGGCGTGGCGCTTGACCGGCAGGATCCCGAGGATCTCTACTGGATCCGCGACGAATTCCTTCTCGATCCAAGCGATCACGGCCCCCTCATCGTGCATGGCCACACGCCCGTGGACCGGGTTGAGCATCACGGCAACCGGTTGGCCATCGACACAGGTGCCGCCTATGGCGGGGCGCTGTCGGCTGTGGTGATCGAAGGCCGCCGCGTCTGGCTGCTGACCCAATCGGGCCGTCAGGAGATCCTCCCCCATGCCGCCGCGTGATCTGGGCCTCATCGCGCTGGTCATCCTGGCATGGGGCAGCAATTTCACCGCCATGAAACTGGCGCTGGAGGAGGTGCCGCCCTTTTTGTTCGTGGCGCTGCGCTTTGCCATCCTGCTGCCGCTGCAGGCGGTGCTGAAGCGGCCGGCGATTGGTTGGGGGCAGATCATCGCCATTGGCGCGCTGATCAACATGGCGCAGTTTGCCTTTCTGTTCGCGGCGCTCCGGGCGGATGCCAGCGCCGGGCTGGCCTCGCTCCTCATTCAGATCCAGGCCCCGCTGACCATCCTTTTGTCGATGTTGCTCTTTGGTGAACGGGTGCGGCCCCTGCAAGGGCTTGGCCTGATCGTCGCACTGGCGGGGCTTGGGGTCTTTGCCACATCGGCGGGCGGCGCGGTTACCGGGGTGGGTCTTATGCTGATCCTCATGGGGGCGCTCTCTTGGGCGCTTGGCAATCTGGTGCTGAAACGGGTGGGCCGGGTCAACACGCTGGCGCTTTTTGTCTGGGCCAGCCTGGTGCCGCCGCTGCCGATGCTGGGGATATCGATCTTCTTTGAATCTTCCGCCCCCTTTGCCACCATCGCGGCGATGTCGGCGCAGGGGTGGATGGCGGTGATCTATGTGGCGGTGGCCTCGACCGTTTTGGGCTATTCGATCTGGGGCGCGCTTCTGGCCCGCCATCCGGCGGCGGCGGTCACGCCATTTGCGCTGCTTATCCCGGTGGTCGGCATGGCCGTTGCGGCGGCAATTCTGGGTGAAAGGCTGACCCCGCGCGATCTGCTCGGCGGGGCCATCATTCTTGCCGGTCTCGCGCTGATACAAATCAGGCCAAGACGACCGCGCCAACGCACTTCCCGGAATACCTGATGCACGTTTTTCCGAAAGTGCTACAAGCGTTACTGCAGCGGGTCGGGGCCGTATTCATTATCGCCTTGCGTGCCCTGTAAAATGCCCAGTTCAACCAGCGCCCAGATGCCCACCACGGCCGAGGCAAACATCACCACACGCGCCAGAAATCCCGGCATCATCACGCTTTCGCCCATGAACTCGATGCGCGTAAAGCCGATGCCAAGCAGGAACATCACGTTATACACGAGCGACGGCGCGACAAAGATGATCAGCCAGGGATTGGCCGCTTTGTTTCGATCATGCAGGCGGCGCACCGAAAGCCCCGCGAATAGAGCCAGCATCACCAGCGAGACAATCAGTTGAATCAACCGCCCGAAAAACCCGTCGCCAAATATTAATCCGATGACCAGCGCCGAAACCAACGCGATCACAAACAATATGCCGATGCCGATCCACCAATCCTGTCGCCCGATGCGCCCGTCGAATGTCGTAAAACGCTCCATGTTATGTCCTGACCCTGAAATTTTTCCGTAAATGTGGGCAAACCCTAGCATGGCCGCCCCCACTGTCAAACGCGGGTCGCTCACGGGCCAGGCTGCGTCGCGCAGGCCCTAGGCAAACCTGCGACCCGGTCCCATATTACGGGCATGGAGCGGCGGTTTATCATCTTGATTGCGGGTGTCATCGCGGCGGGGGCGGGCACGATCGTGGTCGCCGCGCTGGTGGTACCGAATATCGCGGGTCTGCCGCTGGCGGGTCCGGTTCTTCCGGTCCTGGCGCTGGTGCTGTTGCTTGCCCAACGCAGGCGGAGGCGCTGAGCTTGGCCCGCGCGCCCGACCCCGCCACCCTGACCGGCGATGGCCTGCCGGCTTCGGGCCAGGGCCGGATGCTGCTTTTGGCCTGTGGGGCGCTGGCCCATGAGATCCTGGCGCTGAAGCGGTTGAACGGGTGGGATCACCTGGACCTGCACTGCCTGCCTGCGATCCTGCATAACAGCCCCGAAAAGATCCCCGACGCGGTCGCGGCCGCCGTTGAAAAACACCGCGCCAATTATGACGATATTTTCGTCGTCTATGCCGATTGCGGCACGGGTGGGCTGTTGCAGGCGCGCTGTGATGCTCTTGGGGTCCAGATGATGCGCGGTCCGCATTGCTATTCGTTTTTCGAAGGCAATGACGCGTTTGCCAGCCATGACGATGAAATCACGGCCTTTTACCTGACCGATTTTCTGGTGCGCCAATTCGATGCCTTCGTGACCAAGCCCCTGGGGCTCGACCGGCATCCCGATTTGCGCGACATGTATTTCGGAAACTACACCAGGCTGGTTTATCAGGCGCAAACGGACAACCCGGAATTAGTCGAAAAAGCAAAAGCTTGCGCTGCGTTCCTGAAGTTGGATTTTGAACTGCGCCGCACCGGATATGGGGATCTCGCAACCGAGATCGAGGCCATCGCCCGCCCGTCGGACACCGCCTAAGCCGCCGCCGTTTGCCCTGCCAGAATCCGGATCCGTTCGACCATCGCGCGCAGCCCGTTTGAACGTTGCGCAGACAAGTGATCGTTCAGCCCGAGCCGCGCCAACTCGCCACCGGCATCGACGCGCAGAACCTCGGCCACGCTGAGCCCGTTATAAAGTGCCGCCAGAACCGCTATCAGCCCGCGCACGATCATCGCATCGCTTTCGCCGCGAAACCGGAATGTGGCCCCTGGCCCCTGGCCCTCGATCTCGGGCATCAGCCAGACCTGGCTGGCGCAGCCATCAACCTTGGTGGCGGGCACGCGAAACGCCTCTTCCAGCGGATCCATGGCCTTTCCCAACTCGATCACATGACGATACCGGTCCTCCCAATCGTCCAGAAATTCAAAGGTCTCGGCGATTTCCTCAAAGGCATCGGTGGCCATTGCACTTTCTCCGTCATTCGCCAAACTAGGTAGGTTGCGGCGCGGCAAAGGTCCAGAGGCGCTTTTCTTCACGCGGCCAATGCGCTAGGCAATGATCAAATGATGCGGAGAGCGTTGATGAATTTTCGGATTGTGATCCTCCTTCTGGTGGTGCTTGGGCTTGCCGGCTGCGCCTCGCGGCTGAACCCGATGAACTGGTTCGGCGGCGATCGCGAACAACGTATTGCGGTGGTTGAAACGGAGGCGGAAGTTGACGGGCGGTCGCTGGTGGCCGAAATCGTCAGCCTCGATGTCGTGCCCAACCCCGGCGGGGCCGTGATCAGCGCCATGGGCCTGCCGCCCCGGCAAGGCTATTGGGAGGCCGATCTGGTCGAGATCAGCCGCGAAAACGGTGAACTGGTGTTCGAGTTCCGCGTCTATCAACCGGCCGAACCCGACACCCGCGTCAGCACCCAAAGATCGCGTGAGATTCTGGCCGGCACCGCGCTGTCGCGGTTCGATCTGGCGGGCATCCGCACGGTCACCGTGATCGGGCAGCAGAACCGGCGCACGGTGCGCCGCCAGTAAGCCCGCAATCAGACCGGAATGATGGTGACTTTCTGGCCCATCGCCGACAGCGCGATCTGACCGTCGCAAAGCCTGAGCGCATCGGCCCCGAACACCTCGTGGCGCCAACCATGCGCCCAGAGCCCGTCGCGCCCGCCACAGGCGATATCATCCAGATCCGCGCTGGAGGCGATCAGCTTTTGCGCCACGCCCGCATCCTCGGCCTTGGCCTTGAGCAGCACGCGCAACAGATCGGCCAGCGCCGGGTTCATCTGCGATTTGTCCCGCCCGGCAAGGGCTTTGGGCATATCCTCGGGGGCCACTTCGGTGCCACGTTTGACGGCGGCCAATATGGCCTCGGCGGCATCACCCTTGCGGCCCTCGCGCTGCAAAAGCCGCGATTTGCCCAGATCCTGCACATTGCGCGGCTTGGTCGAGGCCAGCTCCATCAGCAGATCATCCTTCATGATCCGGCTGCGCGGCACATTGCGGTTTTGCGCCGTTTCCTCGCGGTAGCGGGCCAATTCGCGCAGAATGGCCAGGAACCTGCCGGAATTTGTGCGTGTTTTCAGGCGTTTCCAGGCGTGTTCGGGTTCCACCACATAAGCGTCGCGATTGGTCAGGTTTTGCAGCTCTTCCTCGACCCAGGGCCTGCGCCCGGTGCGCTCAAGCTCGGCCGAGAGGAATTCGTAGATCTGGCGCAGATGCGTGACATCGGCCAGCGCATAGGTTTTCTGCGCATCCGAGAGCGGCCTGCGCGACCAATCGGTAAAGCGCGAGGATTTATCGAGGCCCGCCTTGGCGATCTTGCGCACCAGCGTCTCGTATCCCACCTGCTCACCGAAGCCGCAGACCATGGCCGCCACTTGCGTGTCGAACATCGGTACCGGCATCACATCGCCATCGACGTGGAAGATCTCAAGATCCTGCCGGGCGGCATGGAACACCTTGACCACGTTTTCGTTGCGAAAGAGGTCGAAAAGCGGGTCCAGCGACATCCCATCGGCCAGCGGATCGACCAGAACGGCGTCGGCATCGTCGGTGCCAGGCATGGCCAATTGCACGAGGCAGAGCTGTGCGAAATAGGTCCGTTCGCGCAGAAACTCGGTATCGACGGTGACGTAAGGGGCGAGAGCCGCGCGGGCACAATATTCGGCCAGCGCATCTGTGGTGATCAGGGTCTTGGGCACGGGAAGGTGGAACCTGTGTTTGTTGGTGTTCTTGGGCCGCCATGGGTGTCAGCGGCCTGTTGTTTTACCTCATATGCCAGCGGCGCGGGAATGAAAAGGGTTGCTCAGGCGGGCCACATCACCGGGGTTCGGTCGCCCTGTGCAAAACGGCGCAGCACGGCGGGATAAAGACGGTGTTCCTGAACCAGCACCCGCGCCGCCAGATCCTGCGGGCTGTCACCGGGCAGAACCGGCACCTCGGCCTGGCCCAGAATGGGGCCATCATCCAATTCGGCGGTCACCTCATGCACCGTGCAGCCATGCACCGCGTCGCCGGCCTGCAACGCGCGGGCATGGGTATCGAGACCCCGGTATTTCGGCAACAGCGAGGGGTGGATATTCAGCATCCGACCGGCATAGCGCTTTGTGAAGCTGGCCGTCAGGATGCGCATGAACCCGGCAAGGCAGAGGATATCGGGGCGGGCCGCATCAAGGGTGCGGGCAAGTGCGGCCTGAAACGCCTCGCGGTCACCGCCAAAGAGCCGGTGATCGACCACGGCCGTCGGGATGCCGCGCGCGCGGGCCTTGTCCAGCCCCCCGGCATCGGCGGAATTTGCCAGCACCAGACAGGGCCGCGCCGGGTGGTCGCCCACCATGCTGTCGACCAGCGCCACCATGTTGGAGCCACCGCCCGAAATCAGGATGGCCACCCGTTTGGTCACAAAAGCGCGCCCCGGTAAGTCAGGTCGTCTCCGGCACTGATCTGCCCGATAACGTGGACCGTTTCGCCACCCTCTCGCAGGATCGTGGCGGCCTCATCGGCGCGGTCGGCGGGCACCACGGCGACCATGCCAATACCTGCGTTGAAGGTTTTCAGCAGCTCCGCCTCGGCCATGCCGCCGGTTTCTGCCAGCCAGCGAAAGACCGGCGGCAGGTCCCAGGCATTGAGGTCGATCTCGGCCCGCAACCCGTCCGGCAGGACACGTGGCAGGTTCTCGGTCAATCCGCCGCCGGTGATATGGGCCAGCCCGTTCACCGCGCCCGACCGCACCGCCGCCAGCGCCGATGTCACATAAAGCCGCGTCGGGGCAAGCAACGCCGCGCCAAGCGTACCGGGACCAAACGGGCAGTCCGCATCCCATGCCAACCCGGAGCGTTCGACGATCCGGCGCACCAGAGAATAGCCATTGGAATGCACCCCGTCCGAGGCCAGGCCAAGCAACACGTCGCCCGCCTGAATATCGCGCGGCAGATGGGCCCCGCGTTCCATGGCACCGACGGCAAATCCCGCAAGATCGAAATCGCCCTTGGCATACATGCCCGGCATTTCCGCCGTCTCGCCGCCGATCAGCGCCGCGCCTGAGCGTTTGCAGCCCTCGGCGATGCCTTCGATGATCCGGGCCGCGGCCTCAAGCTCCAGCTTCCCGGTGGCGAAATAATCGAGGAAAAACAGAGGCTCCGCCCCCTGGCAGATCAGATCGTTGACACACATGGCGACCAGATCGATGCCGATCGTGTCATAATTTCCGGTATCGATCGCAATGCGCAGCTTGGTGCCGACGCCATCGGTTGCGGCCACCAGAACCGGGTCGCTAAACCCTGCATCCTTGAGGTCAAAAAGCGCCCCAAAGCCGCCAAGCCCCGCCATCACGCCAGAGCGCATCGTAGCCTTTGCGGCGGGTTTGATCCGCTCGACCAATGCGTTACCCGCATCAATATCGACCCCCGCCTGCGCATAGGTCAGTCCGTCGGTATCTTGTGTCATGGCGCATGCTCCGTCGCTGTCGCGCCCTGCTAACAGCGCGCGCCGGGCCTGTCCATAAGGGCGGCACGGCAAAAAGGCCGCATCAGTGCAATGCCGCGAGCGCCCGATCCCGGCTTGACCCGGGTTGCCATCCTGCTATCCCTGCGCTCCAGGCGGGCCTGTAGCTCAATTGGTTAGAGCAGAGCGCTCATAACGCTTTGGTTGCGGGTTCAAGTCCTGCCGGGCCTACCAACCGCCCCCCCCGACGTTCTGCTCCCCGCATCGTGAACCGAATCGTCGCCATTATCGGTTATCCTTGGCCAATGACCCACCGATCAATGCCGGAGAGGTCCGATGCTTCAGATCAAACTGCTATGGTTTGCCATCCGCCAGCTTTCCTCCATGGGGCAATGGATGGCCGCCGCCGAATATGCCGGTGGTGAATTGAAACGCCAGCGCGCAATGGCCCATAAGGCGCTCTATTTTGAGGCCATGGACGCATTTCTTTACTCGCTGCGCGCTCACTCTGACGCCTAATTGAGCGCCGCAAAGGATGCCGGAAATCGCGGGTTTCGCCCCGTGAAACGCGGCATGCCGTTTCGGGATTTCCGGGGCCCGCATCAGCGCGCCAATACCAGATCGACCCGCAGCCCGCCCATATCCTCGCTCTCCGACAGGCGCATGGTGCCGCCATGGCCGCGCGCGATGTCATTGGCGATGGCCAGCCCCAGGCCAACGCCGCTGCCGCGATCCTGGTTGCGGGCCTGATCGAGCCGCGCGAAAGGCCGGGTCGCCTCGGCCCTGTCTTCGGGCGCAATGCCCGGCCCGTCATCCTCGACCGTCAAACGCAGCGCGCGGTCCAGCACCGTCACGCTGAGCCGCGCCTTAGAACCGTAACGCAGCGCATTGGTCAGAAGATTGGTCAGCGCCCGCCGCACAGCCTGCGGGCGCAGCGCAATCTCCGGGGCATCCGCGGGCAGGTTCAGGATGACATCGCCACCCACCCGGGCGGCATCCCCGGCAACATCGCGCGCGATCTGCAACACATCGGCGGGTTCGGGATCGTCCAGCGCATCCGAGCGGGCGAAATCCAGGAAGGTTGTCAGCAGCGCCTCCATTTCCTCGACATCGCGGCGCAGATCGTCGGCATCTGGTGCATCCTCCATCATGCTCAGGCTCAGCTTCATTCGCGTCAGGGGCGTGCGCAGGTCATGGCTGACGCCCGACAGCATCATGGTGCGCTGTTCGATCTGGCGCTCAATGCGCGCCCGCATGTCCAGAAAGGCGCGCCCCGCCGCCCGGACCTCCAATGCGCCCGACGGCTTGTAGGGTTCAAGCCGCCCCTTGCCGAACGCTTCGGCGGCGCGCGCCAGACGCCGGATCGGGCGCAGCTGGTTGCGCAGAAAGATATAGGCCACGGCGGTCATCAGGATACCGGTAAAGATCATCAGAACGAACAATTGGTGCGGGTTCGATGCTGAAACGCGGCGCCGGTCAAGCTCCAGCACCATCGCCTGCCCCTGCCCGGCATCAAGGCCCAGAAAAACCCGCCTGTCACTCTCGGCCAGGTCGACCCAGACCACCTCGGGCACCATGGAATCGAGGGTGGACACCACGACGCGCCCCGAAAAATCATACCAGCGCCGCCGCACCGGGGCCTCGGACAGCCAATCGGGACTGCGCGCGGGGTATGCGGTCATCCCCAACCCCTCGGCCAGGGGGGTGGCATCAGACGCCCCGCCTGTACGCAACTGATCGGCGATAACATTCAGATCATAACCAAGCGCCGTGGTCAGTTGCCAGGTCACATCCTCGAAATGGCGTTGCAGAAAGGCGATCGACACGACAAGCTGCAACATGACGATGGGCACGATCAAAATCAGCGCAGCCCGGCCATAAAGCCCACGCGGCAGTGCCTTTTTGATCCAGTCCCATCCCATGACGCCATCTAACCCCGCCACATGGCGAGAGGAAAGAGCCTATGCCAGCAATCCAGCTTGCGCCCGGCCTGCGCCGCCTGACCGCGCCCAACCCCTCGCCAATGACCCTGGACGGCACCAACAGCTTTTTGATCGGGCAAACCGATCTGGCCGTGATCGACCCCGGCCCGTTGAGCGATGTTCATTTGCAGGCGATCCTTACAGAAGTTGGCCCGGGCCAGAGGATCAGCCACATTCTGGTCACCCATTCGCACCGCGACCATTCCCCCTTGGCGCGCGTCCTGTCGCGGGCCACCGGTGCCCCGGTTCTGGCCGCAGGGCCCAGCGATTGGGGCCGCAGGCCAGTGATGCAGACATTGGCCGATGCCGGCCTGATTGGCGGTGGCGAAGGTGTCGAGGACGGCTTTGCCCCCGACCGGCAGCTTGCCGATGGTGAAGTCATCTCTGCCGATGGCTGGCAGATCAAGGCCCTTTACACACCCGGTCACATGGCCAACCACCTCAGCTTTGCCTGGGGCGGTGCCCTGTTTTCCGGCGACCTGGTGATGGGCTGGTCAACCTCGTTGATATCGCCGCCCGATGGTGACCTCACGGCCTTTCGAACGTCGTTGCAGCGCCTCATGTCACGATCCGACCGGATCTATTACCCGGCCCATGGCGATGCTGTGACCGACCCGCAGGCCCGCCTGGCCGAACTGATGGCTCATCGTGATGGTCGCGAAGCGCAAATTCTTGCGGCGCTGGCAGACGGCCCGGCCACGCCACAAGCGTTGACCGCCCGGATTTATACTGAACTGGCCCCCGCCCTACGTCCGGTGGCGGAGCGCAATGTCTTGGCCCATCTCATTGATTTGACAGAAAGAAATGTTGCGTTTTCGGTTGCTGAGATGTCAGCAAGCTGCGAATTCCGGCTGAAATGACCTAGTGTGCATTTTTTGCCCGAAATCCTCTGGACGCCGCAAACCCGCCTTGCTATATCGGCGCTCAGTTCCGGCGTAGCTCAGCGGTAGAGCAGTTGACTGTTAATCAATTGGTCGTAGGTTCGATCCCTACCGCCGGAGCCAATTATCTAAATAAAATCAGATAATTCAGAGCATTCACGCCCTGCCCAATATGTTGGGATCGCGGCCACGGAAGCCGCACGGAAGCAGCACTACGATAGAACTCGCTGTGGTTCCAGTGTCACAGGTTCATATTGCATGACGAGCGACCTGTGCGCATCGTCGGCGAAAAGCTGAGGCGGTGCGGAGCAAACGAGTTCTGAGTTCACCCAGCGTTAGAAAAGGTCTGGTGAAAGCGAACGCACCAACTATGCGGGTTTTCTGGCCGAGTTGACCGAAGTCCTCGGGGTTGAAAAACCGATGGTGGCAAGATGGGCGGGAACCAGACCTTCGTCGCGTTGGTGCCCGACGATCGTTATGCGGGACTTTGTGGCCATTCGCCGTTTTGGTCTCAACCTCCGCTTCGACAGCGTTACGGCCTGGAGCAAAACACTTTTAGCCGAGTGTGTGCGTTCTCTCAGACTCAGGACTGGTTTATCGGCCATTAGATGCAGCCCGATACATGTACCGTTGGAGTGCGCTTTTCGAGCGGAAGAAACTCAGGATTCAAACAATCTGTTTGCGCGTTCTGCAGGCACATGAAAGAAATATGCGGTCAATCCATTACAAGTCGATTAATAGGACTGTGGGGCTGATGTCGGGAGCAATGTTGGTAAGTGGCACAATTTTACAAGCATTCACTGGCAAAGGTCCTGGAGCACTTCGACAGCTTTTCCGAAGGTGTCACGACAGCCGAGGCGAAAACGCGGCTTGGCATCTGCAACGCAAATGAGCTGAAGATCGGCAAAGAAGTGCCGGAAATCGAAAATTCCTGCTTCAAATCAAAAACTTCTTCGCTTTGCTTTTGATTGTTGGCGGCGCGCTACCCATGACAGCTGAGCGGTTAGACCCCGGCCAGGCCAATCTCTGTATCGCGTTCGCGCTTCTTGGTGTGGTTCTGCTCGACGCAGGGGTCACCTATTTTCAGGAACACCCGCGCGAACGCATAATGGAGAGCTTCAAAAAGATGCTGCCGCCCGAGCGTAGGGCAGAGTCTTTTCGCCAAACGGGAACGCCGTGGTCTGGGCCGGGTAAACCGGATCGAACTTGTCAAACGCGCTCTGGTCGTACGGATCGCAGCGGCCTGGGTGATTGCCGTGCCATCGGCTGGCACATCAGCAGCTATCTTTTTCTACATGATCCGTGGCATTATGTTGCCATCATCCGGTACGCATCATGATCACGGACCTCAATGCAATGGCGCTTTCAACCGGGCTGCTTGGCGGGCTGGCGCTGTTCTTGTTCGGGATGGATATTATGACCCGCGCCTTGAAACAGGTCGCGGGTTCCTCAATGAAATCCATGCTCGACCGGATGACAGGCAACCGGTTTTTGGGACTTGCAGCTGGTGCGTCCATCACGGCCATTATTCAATCTTCGTCGATCACGACGGTCTTGCTCGTCGGTTTCATCTCTGCCGGGCTGATGACGTCGGCGCAAAGCGTGGCGGTGATCATCGGTGCGAATATCGGCACAACAATCACCACGCAGATCCTCGCCTTCAAGGTCACGACGTTAGCCTTGCCAGTTTTGTCGCTGGGCTTCTTCGTCGCAGCTCTTGCGAAGCAGAAACTGACGCGCGAGCGCGGGCGCATCCTTCTGGGGCTGGGAATGGTGTTTTTTGGCATGGCGACAATGTCGGAAGCGATGGAACCCCTGCGGAGTTTCGAACCGTTCCTCGATTTCATGCGCAAGCTCGACAACTACTTGCTGGCCGCGATTGTGGGGGCGGGCTTTACCGCTTTGGTCCAATCGTCATCGGCAACAACTGGCATCTTGATCGTCATGACCGGACAAAACCTGATCGGTTTGGAACCCGCCGTTGCCCTTGCACTTGGGGCAAATATCGGCACCTGTGTCACAGCCCTGCTTGCAGCCCTGGGCAAGCCGAGCGCGGCCTTGCGCGCCGCGATCATCCACACGCTTTTCAATGTAGCAGGCGTTTTGATCTGGATAGGTTTCGTGGATCAACTGGCATCCTTCGCGCGTTCAATCTCCCCTGCCCAGGCGACAGCCGATGCCAGCGTGGTTCCCCGACAGCTGGCCAATGTGCATACTTTCTTCAATGTCTTCAATGCGCTCTTGTTCATCGGGTTTACCAGGCAGATTGCCTGGCTTTCCGAGTGGCTGGTTCCGGATCGCTCGGAGGTGATCGAACCGGGCTTCAAGCCAAAACACCTGGATCACAAGTTCCTGGATGTCCCGGCCATCGCAATAGACGCTGTCCGCCTTGAAATCCTGCATCTGGGGACGCTGGTGCGCGACATGTTTGCGCAGGCGATACCCGCAGTGACAACAGGCAGCCCGCTTGATATCGACAAGTTGCGGGTTATGGACCGACCTGTCGACCTTCTGCACCGCGAAATCATCGGCTACATGCGCAAGATCAGCATCACGAGTTTGCCCGCGGATCAGTCAGATCGGTTCATGGGATTGATCCGGATCTCCAACGATTTCGAACATATTGGCGATCTTGTGGCAACCAGCATGGTGACGTCCGCACGCAAAAAGATAGACGAAAATGTTAACATCAGCCCTGCAACAGCGTCGGTTATCGCCACGCTTCATAGGGAGGTTATCGACGCAATTGACGGCGTCCTTCTGGCATTGGAAACCCAGGACACAGACAGAGCCGTTCAGGTCCGACAGATGAAATCCGGGTTCTCGACACTGATCGAAGACATCGCACGACACGAAATTGAAAGGTTGCGCGCAGACGAACCAAAGCGGCTCCACACTTACGCCCGCGAGATCGAGCTGACGGAAACCCTGGACGATATCTTTAAGATCATCCGCCGCATCGCAAAAACAGAAATCGAAATCTACTAGGCAGTCGGCAAGGCCAACTCCATGCTATGGCGGGTCAACCTATTTGAGCTGCCGTTTGTGCGATCTGCAGCATCATGCATGTCGGGCTCGGAGCCGACCTCAGATGCAGCGCGGCATCCTATGATATGGTGGTTCGTCAACGTCGGGTTGTGGTTGAGGGAGGGCATGGCGGATCGGAGGAACAGTCGTGGAAACACCCAAATTACCTGCCATTCGCGCGCTTCGCACAGCCTGGAACAAAGGCCGCATCATTGGCCAGTCTCGGCGCTACACGTTGCTCAACCTCTCGATCACAGGAGCAGCCAGTCAATCTGGAAATGCTTGTCTTCAACACCGTCAGCGGTGCCTTCTCGGACACTGTCGGGTTTGCTGATTCGACTGAACCGGGTATCAAACATTGCCGAACCGGACAAATCCACTGCGGCACTTGACCCGTAATTGGTTTTGCAAAATGAAAGTGCCATCATATTCTCTTATTTGAGTTACATGCCCCAGCCACCCCTCCAAACCCAAGCACAGATGCAAGACGTGGACCTCATGTTTCCCAACGAATTGATGCGCTGTGCCTGTGCGCATCGCGGTATGACGGAGCTGAATCTAAGCGGTCCACTGCGGCCCATCGACCCGAATGTGCAGGCGCAAATCACAGACCCTGCGATGGGGATTTATCCAACCACTTTGCCTTGGAAAGGAGGGATGGACCCATGACTTTGGTGGAAAATGCCGAAACCAAAAGCCGTGAAGAATTGCGACCGCTCAACCAGGCGGCATGGGAAAAGCAACGCGTCTATGTTGGTGCGCATTCTGCTTTCTACCAGGATTTATGGGACGGGGTTCAGCCACCAAAGGACCTGAAGGATCTTGCTCTTCTGCCCCTTTCGGACAAGGCGCAGCTTCGGCTGTCTCAGGCGGATCATCCCCCATTCGGCAACTATCTTGCTGCAGATAGGAAGCAAGCCGTCCGCCTTCACCGAACTTCGGGAACAACGGGTCAGGCCATGAACCTTGCCCTGTCTGCACAGGATTGCCGAGTGACCGAAATTGTCGGCGGACGGGCGCAGAGGTCGGCAGGGTTGGGGCCTGATCATACGGTCGCGCATTGCCTGAATTACCAGATGTGGATGGGCGGTTTGACCGATCACATGACGCTGCAGGAAACCGGAGCGCTGGTCATTCCCTTCGGCGTCGGCAGCACCGAGCTTTTGGTCCGCACCATCCAAGAGGTCGGGGTAACGGCGATTTCCTGCACACCGTCCTACCCGGCGGTGCTGGAGCGTGTGATCGAAGAGAAATTTCCGGGACTTGCCCCACGGGATCTGGGGCTAAAGCTGGGTCTTTTCGGCGGTGAGGCGGGGCTTGACGATCCTGCCTTCAGGGCGCGGTTGCACGAGACCTGGGGGTTTGAACCACGCAATGCGAATTTTGGCGTGTCGGATGTATTCTCGAACTTTGCGGCGCAATGCCCCGAGGATACCCGCCTGCATTTCCTCGCCTGTGATGTGCTGTTCCCTGAGCTGATAGATCCAGACTCCGGCGCGCCGCTGGACATCAAACCGGGGGTGACTGGCGAACTGGTGCTGACGCATCTGCTGCGCGATTGCCAGCCACTGGTCCGGTTTCGAACGGGCGACATCATCGCTATCGACGAAACCGACCCATGCCGCTGCGGCTGCACCGGGTTCAGATTTCGGGTCGTTGGCCGCTCGGATGACATGATCGTGGTGCGCGGGCTCAACATGTTCCCCACCATGGTGGGGGCGGTTGTTGGCGGGTTTACCGAATTGACCGGCGACTTCCGAATTGTCCTGACGCAGCCGCCGCCGCATGATGTGCTACCAGTTCAGGTGGAACTGACGTCAGGATACGCGCAGCCCATCGGTTTTGCCGAGCAGATCGAGCGCGAATTCAAGAAAGCCCTGGGAGTGACGGCAAAACTGACGTTGCTTCCCAAGGGATCATTCGAAATGACCGAGGGCAAAACCCGGCGTGTCATAAGGAGCTATCAATGAGTGACGCGACCTTTGCAACGATCCTGAGCACTTTGGGTGCCAAGGGCGTTCGGACCATTTCGCTGAATCGGCCTGACAGCCTGAACGCAATGAACCGGCAGCTGATTGACGATGTTGCCAGTGCCTTTGATCACGCGAATTCCGACCCGGCGACCCGCGCGATCATATTTACCGGCGAAGGGAGGGCCTTTTGTGCCGGTGATGACCGCCGGGAACATGTTCACCCGAATTCGGAAGAGGAAGCCCGCGATCTTGTGCTTGCCATCCAGCGGGCGACCCATGCCATCACCTTTGGTGCCAAACCGGTTGTCGGGGCGATCAACGGTTGGGCCGTTGGCGGTGGCTTTGAATGGGCCATCAATTGCGATTTCCCAATTTGGGGCGAGAGCGCCAAAGGCTTTTTCCCCGAGGTGTCGCTCAACCTATTCGTAACGGGTGCGGTCACGTCGTTGCTTCCGGCCATGGTCGGGCTGCACAAAGCCCGCGAGATGTTGTTTTTTGGGGATAAATACAGCGCGGCCGAGCTGTTGTCCTTCGGTGTTGCTTGGGCAGTGGTACCTGATGATATTTTGGTGTCAGAGGCGCGCAAAACAGCCGATCGGCTTGCCGAACTGCCCACGCTTTCGGTGCGCGCCATGAAACGGGTTTTGAACGCCGCCGCATCAACCGACTTGAACCGAGCCCTTCAACTTGAAACCGAGGCGACCGTGGCCGGTTTCATGGACCCAGAAACGACCAGGCTTCTATCGGCGTTCTAAGGGCCGAATTCGAGGTGGTGACCGCCACATCGACATCTGCATCCTTGCTTTCACCGAAATACGCCATGGCGGCTCAAATAGGCTGAGCATGGGGTGCGCGCCCCCCAATCATGCAATTAGCCACCTCAGCGGAGCAAATTCCGTTAACGGCTCAATGATAGATGGCGAAGCAAGGGTTTAGATCGAATACCGGGGCACGAGCAGGCAAGGCCCTGGCAACTGACGCCCGTTCGCGCATTTTCCGGGGCCTGTCGAGCCAAGATCAGCGTAAAACCAAGTCCGGCTTACCTGGCATTCTCCTATTCCAGCGTGGTTCAACAATACTCAGTTCGGCTCGAAGCGGCCCTCCGCATCGCAGAAAGCTGGTCGCAAATATCGTCCTGTCGATTGACGTTCCCGGCCCAAGGACTAAGCCGCTGCTGCGGCAATGGCGCTTGTTTCTGGTGGTGTGTGCAGATCCGAGCGACGTGATTTTGTGAATCGATGAACCTGTCTGACGATTGGAACCTTCTCAACCGATTGACAGGAGTTTCCGATGACAAAAGACAAAGTCACCCCGCTTCGTGAGCGGATGCTGGAAGATATGCGCATTCGGGGGATGGGCGACAAGGCCCAGAAGTCCCACATTCGGGCGATCAAGGATTTTACCAGATTTCTGCAGCACTCACCTGATACGGCCACGCCCGAAGAGCTTCGAGCCTATCAATTGCACATGACCGACGCCGGTGTGACGCCCTCAACGTTCAACACGCGGATCGTGGCACTACGGTTTTTCTTTGGCATTACCTGCGGGCGCGAAGACATGAAGCGGTTTATGCAATTCAAGACCCAGCCCAAGAAGCTGCCGGTGGTGTTCAGCGTGCAGGAGGTGTCTGACCTGTTGATGGCGACGCCTGGGCCGGGCTTGAAGTACCGGGCCGCCCTCAGCATCTCGTATGGTGCGGGGCTGAGAGCCTCGGAAGTGTGCAACCTCAAGATCAGCGACATCGACAGCAACCGGATGCTGATCCACGTCGATCAGGGCAAAGGTGGCAAAGACCGCAAGGTCATGCTGTCACCCGGTTTGCTCAGTCTGCTGCGTGAGTATTGGAAAGAAGCGCGCCCGGAAGGATGGCTGTTCCCTGGCAAGCCCAAGATCAACCCGGTCTCCTCAAGACAGCTGAACCGGGCGTTCACGTCGGCAAAACACATGGCGGGCATTTCCAAACCGGCGACGCTGCACACGCTCAGGCACAGCTTCGCGACCCATCTACTTGAGGCCAATACCGATGTGCGTGTCATTCAGGTCCTGCTTGGCCACGCCAAGCTGACGACCACGGCCCAGTACACCCATGTGGCCACTAAGACGATCAAGGACACGGTCAGCCCCTACGAGATGTTGGCCAATCTGCAGGACCAGACCCTGCGGCGAAGCCTGGAGTGATGCGGCAGGGCCTTGTCCCGCCCAAAGCTGGAGATTGCTGACATCTTTCGTGCCTATGGTCCCGCGTGGCGGCAGGCCAATGCCGGGCATGTCAGCCTGTCCCAGCTCAAAGTGATGTCAGCGATTGAGACCTGCCGCACGCAAGCGCTCGGCGGGCATGTGGCCGGTTGCACCAAGTGCGGCCACCACCACATCGCTTACAACAGTTGCAAGAATCGGCATTGCCCGAAGTGCCAGGGGCCGGCTGCGCGTGACTGGATGGCGGCGCGGGCAGATGACCTGCTGCCAGTCGAGTATTTCCATCTGGTCTTCACGTTACCCGCCGAGATTGCGAAGATCGCATTCTGGAACAAAAAGGCCGTTTACGGCCTGTTATTCAAGGCGTCGGCGGAAACGGTGATGACCATCGCCGCCGATCCCAAACGCATGGGCGCGAAGGTGGGTATGACCAGCGTTCTGCACACATGGGGGTCAGCGATGACCCACCATCCCCACATCCATATGATCGTACCCGGCGGTGGGCTGTCGCCGGACGGCGCGCGGTGGGTCGCCTGCCACCCTGGGTTCTTTCTACATGTGCGGGTATTGTCGAGGTTATTCCGTCGCCTGTTTATCGAGGGGCTGATGACGCTGCATCGTGCCGGAGAACTCGTCTTCTTCAGCGACCTGGAGCACCTGGCGCGGATAGATGACTTTGCGGCATGGTTGGCTCCGTTCCGCAAATCCGAATGGGTGGTGTATGCCAAGCCGCCCTTCGGTGGCCCCGAAGCCGTCCTCGCCTATCTGAGCCGATACACCCACAGGGTGGCCATCTCAAACCACCGTCTCGTCAGCGCCGATGCCAACACAGTGGCGTTCCGCTGGAAAGACTACCGCATCAAGAACGGCGATCGCCAGAAGGTCATGCGCCTGGCCACGCCCGAGTTTATCCGCCGCTTCCTGATCCACATTCTCCCTGATGGCTTCCACCGCATCCGGCACTACGGCCTTCTGGCCAGCGGTGTCCGCAAGACAAACCTCACCAAAATCCGTGCCTTGCTCAACCTGCGACCCTTCGAACAACCTGCCGCGCAGACGGAGGAGACAGAGATCACCCCATTCACCCTGCGTGAACCATGCCCCTGTTGCGGCGGAGCCATGCGCATCATCGAGATCTTCCGCCGCGGCCAGATACCGATGTCACGTGCGCCGCCAAGGGAGCAAGCCGCATGACTTACCACTTGTCATTCATCAAACGCTCACACTGGCTGCACCGTGCAGTACCAGGCCGAACGACATGCGTCGCGCAAGCGACGCCACGACCAATTGTAGCAACCAAGCCAAATTGCCGGGCAATCCAAACATTGCCGAAGAGATTTGTCATGGAAACGGGTGTCGAGAGAACCGGCAGCACCACGTCCAAGGCATCCGTTGCCCCAACACTCCGCTCACTTTCTCCATAGACATCACCAAGCCCACGCGGCTTCCACCTTGGGAGATTTTCCAACGCGGGCCGTCCGAGCAACAAGCCCAACCGTCAAACCACGGCCCGCATCGAAAAATCTTAACCAGAGTTGACATTCGTGGCTTCAAAAAACCAATCACGCTGTGTCCTCAGATCAGACATTCTTGCCCGCTACGTCAACCTGATCTCATCAAGTTCCGCTAAACGGAGCCTTGCTCCATTAGTCTTTGCATCTTGAATGGCGGCCAAATGCCCTTCTGAGCAGAAGCCTAAAAAAGTAACGCCTCGTAGAAACAACATGTGAATGCTGAAATAGGGTCTAACGCAAACCTTCGTTGATGCTGTCCAGGACGCGGCTGCCCGGACAAAGCTCATCTTTGCCCAACGTGTTCAGCGGCCGGGCCGCAAGCCTGAGGTTCTGGTTCAAATCCTGTGTGTTTGGGTCCAGATACAACAGACCAGTCAGAAGACGCCCCTCATCCTTGGCCTTTTGAGTGGATATCATCGCGGCGGTGCGATCGTCGGTACGGTAGTCTGCGCTAGCCTTATGCAGGTGGATGACCGAACCGTCATGCAGCGTCACACCTTGTGTGGTCCCGGCGTCGTATTGGGCGCGAATTTCTTTGCGCATGGGTACGAAATCCATCGACATCGCGTCCAGATTTTCGCGGGTCTCGGCATAGCTTTTGCCCGATCCCGGGTGGTTGTTAAAAGTCACACAAGGCGAGACGATGTCGATGAAGGCAAACCCATTATGGGCCATGGCGGCACGGATTAGCGGCTCCAATTGTTCCTTGTCGCCGGAAAAGCTGCGCCCGACAAAGCTGGCCCCTTGCAGCATCGCAAGGCTGGCCAAATCGATGGCGTCAAACGGGTTTGTTTGCCCGTATTTGCTGACCGCACCCAGATCGGCCGTGGCACTGTCCTGGCCTTTTGTCAGGCCATAACAGCCATTGTTGGCGACGAGATAGGTCATGTTCACATTGCGCCGGATCAGATGGATAAATTGACCCATTCCGATTGACGCCGTGTCGCCGTCGCCAGAGACGCCGATATAGGTCAGATCACAGTTGGCAAGGCTTGCGCCGGTCGCGACAGAGGGCATGCGCCCATGCACCGAGTTGAAGCCGTGGCTTTTGCCCACGAAATAGGTGGGCGTCTTGGATGAGCAGCCGATGCCAGACAGTTTGGCGATTCTGTGGGGTGGAATAGATGACAAAAAGCAAGCATTGCGGATCGCCGCCGAGATGCTGTCATGGCCGCAGCCTGCGCAGAGAGTCGAGATTGACCCGTCATAATCCGCAATCGTGTAACCCAGATCGTTTTTGGGCAGGTTCGGGTGCCGAAATTTCGGCATGACATAGGACATCAGACGGTCTCCGTGTGTAGCGGCACAACATCGGCTTTTTTGGTGTTCAAAGCCTGGCGGATCTGGCCCGCGATGTCGCGCGCCGTAATGGGCGTGCCGGAATAATTCAGCACCGGTGTCAGCTTGCCCGGTGGGATCTCGCATTCATTGATAATCAACCGCCGCATTTGCCCATCGCGGTTCTGTTCTATGACGAAAACCCGGTCGTGACCGTGGATGAACTCATCCAGGCTGATGTGGAACGGAAAGGCCCGTATCCGCATCGTGTCGATGGGATAGCCTTCTTCGGCCAACATCTCGACGGCTTCATAGGCAGGTGAGGCAGAGGTCCCAAAGAACAGCGCCCCCAGCTTCTGCTTGGTTTTGGGTTTCGTCACTTTTATGGGCGGGTGCGTCTTAGGTTGCGGCACATAGGTTTTCGCGGTCTCGAATTTCCGCAAAAGCCGGTCCATGTTCTGGACGTAGTCTTCGCCCAACTCGGAATAGACGGCCATTTCGTTTTTTGACGAGCCGCGGGTGAAAAAGGCCCCCTTGGTGGGATGTGTACCCGGCAATGTCCGATAGGGAATACCGTCGCCGTCCACATCCATGTAGCGACCCCAATTCTCGGTCTTATCCAGGCCATCGGCGTCCAGAACCTTGCCGCGATTCATTTGATAGTTGTCGTCCCATTCCAGGGGCGGTGACATCCAATCGTTCATCCCCAGATCAAGGTCGGACAAAATGATCACGGGCGTTTGCAACTGTTCAGCCAGATCAAAGGATTGCACGGTCATATCGAAACATTCGCGCGGGGTGGCCGGAAAGAGCAGCACGTGTTTCGTGTCGCCATGGCTCGCGTATGCTGCGGCCAGGATGTCAGATTGCTGAGACCGGGTTGGCATACCTGTCGAGGGGCCAGAGCGTTGCACGTCGATCAACACCACCGGCACTTCTGCAAAATAGGCAAGTCCCAAAAACTCGCTCATCAGGGACAGACCAGGGCCGGAGGTTGCCGTGAACGCGCGCGCGCCGTTCCAGCTGGCGCCAACCACCATGCCCATGGCGGAAAGTTCATCTTCGGCCTGCACAATGGCAAAGTTCCTTTTCCCGGTGCCCGGGTCGATACGCATCCGCTCGGCGTATTTGGCAAATGCATCCACGACCGACGTGGACGGCGTGATCGGATACCAGGCCGCAACCGTTGCGCCGCCATAGATCGCCCCCAAGGCAGCGGCGGTATTGCCGTTCATCAAGATATGCTCGCTTTCCAGGATGTGTGGCGCGACATTGCCACCGCGCTGCAATCGGATCGGCAGCGGGCAACTGAACGTTTCGGTCGCATGTTGATAGCCCATCTCAAGGGCATGTACGTTGGACGAGATCAGCTTTTCCTTGCCCTTGAACTGGTCGTTCAACAGGCTCTTGAGAACGCCAAATTCAATATCCAGCAGCGCGGCCATCGCACCCACATAGACCACGTTTTTCAGCAGTTGCTGAAGGCGTGGCGTTGTGTATTCGCGCATGCACATTTCGGTCAGCGGGATGCCGAAATAGCTGATGTCGTCGCGTTTGAGATGCGGTGCAAGCGGCTTGGTTGAATCATAAACGAAGTAGCCACCGGGTTCGACGCTGGCGACGTCTTTTTCCATGCTTTGTGGGTTCACGCTGAGCATCAGGTCCACGCCGCCGCGCCGTCCAAGATAGCCCTTGGAGCTTACGCGCACCTCGTACCATGTCGGCAGGCCCTGGATGTTCGACGGGAAGATATTGCGCGGACTGACAGGGATGCCCATGCGGAATATCGCTTTGGCAAACAAGTGATTGGCGCTGGCCGAGCCACTGCCATTCACATTGGCGAACTTTACCACAAAGTCATTGATGCCTTCGATCTGTTTCATGTGACCTCCACCAGGTCAGGGCTTGCCTTGGCCTCGTTGTACAAGAACATCTGCATGTCCCAAGCTGCTGTCGGGCAACGCTCTGCGCAAAGCCCACAATGCAGGCAGACGTCTTCATCTTTCACCAGGACCCGCCCGGTTTTCAGCGTGTCAGAAACATAAATGTCCTGTTCGTTGTTGAGCGCAGGAACCATCAAACGATTGCGCAAGTCTTCTTCGGGACCGTTCTCGACAAAGCTGATGCAGCTGGTCGGGCAGATGTCGGCGCAGGCGTCACATTCGATGCAGTTAACGGAGGAAAAGACTGTTTGTGCGTCGCAATTCAAGCAGCGCTCGGCTTGAACAAAGGCGGTCTCGGCGTCAAAGCCAAGTTCGACCTCAAGCGTGAGATCCTTCAGCGCCGAGGCCAGATCGACCAAAGGCACGGCTTCGCGTTTGTCATCCACCGTTGTGCTGTCGTAGCTCCATTCGTGGATGCCCATTTTCTGGCTGACCAGATTCACATGCGGGGCGGGGCGCTGACGCATGTCCTGGCCCTGACAAAAGAGATCGATCGACACAGCCGCCCGATGACCATGCGCCACGGCGGTGATGATATTCCTAGGCCCAAAGGCCGAGTCGCCACCGAAAAAGACCTTTTTGTTGGTTGATTGAAACGTTTCGTCGTCATTGATGATGGGTGTTCCCCAACTTGTGAACCGGATGCCGGTGTCCTTCTCGATCCAGGGAAAAGCGTTTTCTTGACCGATCGCGATCAGAACATCGTCGCAGGGATAAAAGATCGGCTCTTCATCGGTTGGCACCAGTTTTCGACCGCCGTCGTCATCATACACGGCCTCAACCTTCTGGAAGGTCATTCCAACCAGTTTGCCGTCCTTTACCACGAACTCTTTGGGGACGTGATTGTCGACGATAGGGATACCTTCGTGAACGGCGTCCTCTTTTTCCCAAGGCGAGGCTTTCATGTCAGCGAATGGGCTGCGCACGATCACCTTCACGGCCTCACCACCCAGGCGACGGGAGGTTCGACAACAATCCATTGCGGTATTGCCGCCGCCCAAGACGATTACGTTCGTGCCGATTTTTTCGGTGTGGCCGAATGCGACACTGGACAGCCAGTCGATCCCGATATGGATATTCGCTTTGGCCGCTTTTCGCCCCGGTAACTTCGCCAAATCGCGCCCACGCGGCGCGCCCGTTCCCACGAACACGGCGTCATAGTCTTGCGCCAGAATACTGGCCATACTGTCCACATAGGTGTTGAAATGGGTTTTGATCCCCATATTCAGGACATAACCCACCTCTTCATCCAGCACATTTTCAGGCAGGCGGAATGATGGGATTTGCGAGCGCATGAAGCCACCACCTTTGTCAGCGCCGTCATAAAGGTGCAATTCATACCCAAGCGGTGCCAGGTCCCGCGCCACCGTAAGTGATGCCGGCCCCCCACCGATCAGCGCGATCTTTTTGCCATTTGCAGGCCCGGCAATCGGCAGTTGATCGGCAACATCTTCCTTGAAATCAGCCGCAACGCGTTTCAGACGGCAGATCGCAACGGGTTCCTCATCGACACGCCCGCGACGGCAAGCTGGTTCGCAAGGGCGATCGCAGGTGCGGCCAAGCACGCCGGGAAAGACGTTGCTTTCCCAATTGACCAGATAGGCATCTGTGTATCGCTGTTGTGCAATCAGGCGGATATAAAAGGGAACTGGCGTGTGCGCAGGGCAGGCATACTGGCAATCGACCACTTTGTGGAAGTACTCTGGGTCGTTGGTATCGGTCGGTCTCACGTTCGCATCCTTTCGCACATGCTTCGAGTGTACGACAGTATGCGAAGAAGACCCCTACGCGCGGCGTAAGTAAAGAGCCCGCTTTTAGGTTAGATTACTCTATTGCGACCGATGAGACTGCGACTAGGAAATGCGCCAAGACATTTTGTTTGCGGAACCTACAAGATTGATGTGCTTCGCGCTTTTTATGGCGATGCCATTGGCAAGGGATGTTGAAAATTGGTGCGCACCGCGCAAAACGCAGGATGCAGGCCTACCATCAGACGCACACCCGAAGTGGCCATTCGCCATGGCCCCCTTCTCGATCCCCCCGGGGCTTCGCCCGATGGAAGAAGTACGTTGGGGCACTTGCGGCCCAATCCAGCCATTTGTTTACTTCGACTTCAATGTCGCCTTTCGGAATTTGCCAGTTCGTCAATCACCCGATCGACCGGCCCGTCGTGATGCGCGACGCAGCAGCACCAGCGGCCACTGTGGCGCTTCCCGCCTTCGCCAAAACCTGCCCGGCGATCCATGTGCTAAATGATGCGTGGGCTTTAGATCCAAGTCGATTGCAGCTTTACGATCACTGCGGCCGCCCCGGTCAATGCCAGCGTGAAAACCGCGAAGAGAACCAGCGCAAGCACGATCGGCCCGAGTTTGCCCGGCAG
>Ga0316204_10003324_pt1 | contig 32663 bp, 24 predicted proteins | sample 6monrhotite_MG_2_FD_205661 | JGI IMG/M metagenome (GOLD analysis project Ga0316204, IMG submission 205661) | Microbial mat bacterial communities from mineral coupon in-situ incubated in ocean water Damariscotta River, Maine, United States -... | ecosystem: Environmental > Aquatic > Marine >... | reverse complement strand
CAGTGTGGGCTTCGCCGTCAATGTGCCCATGTGTTACACCCGCGCCTTCACGGCCTATACCATTAAATGCCTGACCACACCGCGCATCCCCAACAACGAAGGGGCAACCTTGCCGATTACGGTCACGGCACCGGAAGGCTGTATTCTCAATGCTGTGCGTCCGGCGGCCACCGGGGGTCGTCATTCGGTGGGCTGGTTCATCGTACCGTTGATCATGGGTGCTCTGGCACAGGCCGTCCCGGACCGGGTCCAGGCCGATGCCGGTATGGCCTCTCTGTTCATTGTCCAGGGCGACGGCGGCAGTGGTGGCGGCGGTGGTGGCGAGGCCGCCAGTATTCAGTATTTCCTGGCCGGTGGCCTTGGCGCCATGGACGGCCTGGACGGACATAACACAACACCGTCGCCGACCAATAACGCCGTAGTCGCCAGCGAAGTCTGGGAAAATGAAACCGGCATGACGGTGGATTTCCGCCGACTGCTACCGGATTCCGGTGGCCCCGGCACCTGGCGCGGAGGTCTTGGCCAGGTCGCGCAAATGACCAACACATCGGACCATGCCAAAACCTTTTTCCTGTTTGGCATGCGCACGGATTTTCCGGCTCAGGGCTTTGCCGGGGGCGGGAGCGGTGCGCCGCGCCGTTTTGAAGTTGATGGCCAACCGGTGCCGCCCAAAGGTAAACTAGTGCTGCAACCCGGCCAGACTTTCACGGTCTATGAAGCCGGTGGCGGTGGTTATGGGGATCCGAAACAACGACCTGCGCAGATGGTTCTGGCCGACGTGCAAAAAGGCGCAGTCAGTACCAAAGCCGCAAAGCAGGATTATGGTGTGACGGTTGATCTTGCGGCGGGCAGTGCCACCAGGTAATCAGCGACCGGCAATCTCGGCCAGATGCCCGAGAAAGGCCCGAACCTCATCCGGTGAATTGTAGTGACACATGGATACGCGCAGGCAGTCTTCGATGCCCAGGGCCTGCAGAATGTGGCCCGAATAGGCGTCCGAGATTCGCGCATGTACGCGGATACCACGCCGGGCAAATTCCTGCACCAGATCAGGGGACGACATCCCGGCCAGGTTAAAGGATACAATGCCTTCGCGGCCTTCCAACTGTGCCGGACCGACCAGCGTGACTTTGTCAAACGAGGTCAGGCCAGGTGATTGTTCATCCCCGAAAATCAGCAGCTGTAACAAGGCGGCTTCGTGGGCTTCCATGGCGGCGGTTCCGGCATCAAACAGGGTCCGGCGATCTTCCCCTTCAGCGAAGTGCCCGCCCAGCCAGCAAAAATAATCCACGACTTTGCTTTGTGCCGCATAGAAGGCCGGATCGCGACTGCCCAGTTCCCATTTATCCGGATCGTGGCCCAGCATATGTTCGTGTGGCACCGCACTGACCCGGTCATTGATCCAGCCAAAGCCGAGCGACAGTCTGGAATAGGCCTTGTAGGGGGAAAAGACGTAGGCATCGACGCCGTAGCGGTCCACATGCATGGCCCCGTGCGGGGCGTGCTGAATACCGTCAACAATGATGTAACAATCCGGTGCCACATCGCGGATCGCCCGGACAATCCCCTCCAGGTCGACCACAAAACCGGTCAGCATGCTGGTATGAATGACGGTGGCAATGCGGGTATCCGGCGTGACCATGGCGACATAATGTTCGGGTCGCGCTGTCCCGGTTGCGGCATCAAAAGGCACTTCCAGCCAGTCGCGCCCGGTGTTTTCCGCCCATTGTTTTGCCGCATGCAGGCTGGCCGGGTGTTCCAGATTACAGCTGAGAACCGGGCCGGGAGGCGCTGACAGGGCAAGAGAGCGGATAATCCGATAGAGCAAACGGGTGCCAGTTTCACCGGAAACAACCTGGCCGGGCAACGCCAGGCCCGTGGATCCAAAAACAAGATGCAGGTCTTCACGCCCATCGTTCAGCAACTTGCTCAGATACTTCGAGGCCACGTTCTGCCGCCCTTCCTGATCCGGCAGAGCTTCAACTTCGGCACTGGCGGCCAGCGCTGATTTCAGCTTCAGGGAACCACCACCGTTTTCAAAAAACACCCTCGGGCCATTGCTGACCGGACAAAAATCCACATGATGGAACTGACGACGAATTTCGTTCATCAGGGCTTCATCAAAAATCTTTGGTGTATTCATGAATTCCGGCTTTAAACTGGTCAGGTCGAATTATCGGCGTCCAATCTTACGTTCTGAATTGCCTGACTGACAGTGGCAATCAGATTCAAAAAACATATTTTGTTGATAGACAACTGAATTTTACAGGGGAAATCTTTCTATGTGTGCGCAACGTTCAACCGATCTTGAAGGCTTCATGGATGGCGTGATCAAACGCAATCCCGGCGAAATCGAATTTCATCAGGCCGTGCGGGAGGTTGCCGCCGACGTTATTCCCTATATTCAGGACAACCCGAAATACATGGATGCGCAAATCCTTGAGCGCATGGCTGAACCAGATCGCCTTGTATCGTTCCGGGTCTGCTGGGCCGATGATAATGGCAACGTCCGGGTTAATCGTGGCTACCGGGTGCAGAACAATAACGCCATCGGTCCTTACAAGGGCGGCTTGCGGTTTCATCCATCAGTAACACAGTCGATCCTGAAGTTTCTGGCCTTTGAACAAACCTTCAAGAACTCCCTGACCGGCCTGCCCATGGGCGGCGGTAAGGGCGGCTCGGACTTCAATCCCAAGGGAAAATCCGATGGTGAGGTCATGCGCTTTTGCCAGTCCTTCATGACGGAACTGTATCGTCATGTCGGTGCGGATGTAGATGTGCCCGCCGGAGATATCGGAGTCGGTGGCCGCGAGATCGGTTATATGTTTGGCCAGTACAAACGTGTCACCAACCAGTTCACTGGCGTGCTCACCGGCAAGGGCATGGAGTATGGTGGTAGCGAAATGCGCCCCGAAGCCACGGGCTATGGTGCGGTCTATTTCCTTGAAGACATGCTGCACACACGCGGTGAACAGATTGAAGGCAAAAATGTTATCATTTCCGGGTCCGGAAACGTGGCGACTTTCGCTGCGGAAAAAATCCTGCATCGTGGCGGAAAGGTTCTGACATTGTCCGATTCAGCCGGTTTCATTTATGACCCGGATGGCATCAACGAAGAAAAACTGGCCTGGATCAAGGAACTGAAAGGCGTACGCCGGGGCCGCATCAAGGAATATACAGACGAGTTCAAAGGGGCCGAATATCACGAAGGCAAACGCCCCTGGGGTGTCACCTGCGATGCTGCCCTGCCCTGTGCCACACAGAACGAAATTACTGTTGAAGATGCCAAAACGCTTTTGGCCAACGGTGTCACAGCGGTATCGGAAGGTGCCAATATGCCCACAGAAATCGCCGGCATTGATGCTTTCCTTAAAAGCAAAATCCTGTTCGGCCCGTCCAAGGCTGCCAACGCCGGTGGCGTCGCCATGTCCGGCCTGGAAATGAGCCAGAACTCAGGCCGTCGGGCCTGGGGCCAGGACGAGCTGCGCACCCTGCTGAGGGAAATCATGGACGGCATTCACAGCCGTTGTCATGAATCCGGTGTTCAGGGGGACGGCTACTGTAATTATGTACGCGGTGCCAATATCGCCGGCTTTAAAAAGGTCGCCGATGCCATGATGGCCTTTGGCGTCGTCTAGATATCACTGTTAATACAACCAGGCGGGCGATCGGTTTTCCAAACCGGTTTCCCGCCTGTTGTTTTTTCAGTCAGCAAAAAATCTTTTCAGGTTTTCGATAACCCGGTCGCATTCCTCGATCGTGCCTACCGTAATGCGCAAATAGTCATCCAGGCCGTAGTCTTCGTTGGAACGCACAAAGATGCCTTCTTCCGCCAGGTGACGGTGGGCATCGATGGCCCGGCGGTTGGTGTCTTCCGTAGGGAACTTGACCAGCACAAAATTTGCAGCCCCCGGTACCGCGATCACACCAAACTGCTTCAGGTCAGCTTCAAACTTCGACCGGGCCTCATCTGTTTTTGCCCGCACCATGTCCACATGGCCCGGGTCTTTCAGCGCCGCCACCGCCCCTGCCTGGGCCATGGCATTGATGTTACCAATGCCCCGCATCAGATTAAGCGACGCGATCATTTCCGCCGGACCATACCCCCAACCCACGCGCAGGCCAGCCATGCCCCAGGCTTTTGAGAATGTCCGCGTAACAATTACGTTGTCGTGGCCTTCCACCAGCTCCAGGCCATCCGAAAAATCTGCATCAGAGACATATTCGCAATAGGCCGAATCGACCACCAACACGATGTGGCGCGGCAGGGCATCGCGTAGACGGCGCATTTCCGATGACGGAATCCAGGTCCCCGTCGGGTTATCCGGGTTGGCCACATAAACAATTTTGGTCTTGTCAGTCACCGCTGCCAGCAGTTTGTCGACATCGGTTTTCAGGTTGCTTGCCCCGGCTTTCACCGGCGTGGCCCCGACCCGGTATGCGACGATAGGGAACTGCAGAAAACCGTATTCCGAAAACAGGATTTCATCCCCGGGCCGGGCATAGACCCGGGCAATGCCGTCAATCACTTCCTCCGAGCCGTTGCCGCAGGTGATCAAGGCCGGATCAAGGTCAAAAGTCTGGCCAATTGCTTCGCGCAATTCAGTACTGGACGGATCGGGATAACGGTGCGGATCATTGGCCCGGTTCCGGATCGCTTCCAGCACCAGAGGTGATGCGCCAAAACTGGATTCGTTGGTTGCCAGATTAAGAATAGGCAGATCCAGATTTCTGACCCCGCCCGCCTTGATAACGGTGGGTGCACCGGCGGCAATATAGGATTTTGGTTTCACGGCTGAGGTCGTCATATCGGTGTCCTGTAATAGATAGGTAAAGCAAATGGTTTTCGGATCAGATGGCAACTTTGGCAAAGCGCGGGTCGCGCCATGTTTCCGTCTCCAGGGTTTCGCGGATCAGGGCAACCCCCTGCCAGATATCTTCATGACTGTGATAAAGCGGACTGAGGCCCAGGCGCAGGCTGTCCGGTTTGCGAAAAGAACAGATCATGCCGCGATCAAACAGGGCTTCAGAAACCGAACCGGCCCCTGGATGACTGAAAGCCACGTGTCCACCCTGCTGGTCGTAATTCTCTGGCGAAATCACCTCAACACCCAGGGAGGCGCATTCCTGCTGTAGCAAGGTTATGGCCGTCTGGCTCAGGGATTTGTGCTTGGCGACCATGTCTACGGCCTTCACGTCGCGCCAGATATCGGCGGCGCAGGAAAAAACTTCATTGGCGATGACGGATGGTGTACCGGTATTGTGCCCCTGAACTGTGGGCGCCGGATCGTATCGGCTGCCCATGGCGAGGAAGTCGGCCTGGCCAAACCAGCCACCGATGGTTGGCCACGATGCCGTCCGATGGCGGGGATGCATGTAAATCAGCGCTGGCGAGCCCGGGCCGCCACAAAGATATTTGTAGCCACAGCCAACGGCAAAATCCGCATCGCAGCCTTTCAGGTCAATTTCAACCGCACCGGCCGAATGCGACAGGTCCCAGACCACCAGGGCCCCGCAGTCATGGGCCGCCTTTGTCATGGCTGCCATATCCCAGCGGCGGCTGTAGCGGTAGTCGGTATGGGTCAGATACAACACGGCCGTATCATCGCCCAGCCGTTCCATCACGTCGTCCGGTGTTTTTGCCAGATCAAGATTTACCGTCTGACCGGCACTGCCAAGGAAATCCTGTAATCCTTCGGCAACAAAAATATCTGTGGGGAAGTTGTGAGCCTCGGTCAGAATGGTGTTGCCGCCGGAACGGTTGCGCCAGGCATAACTGAGTATCTTGAACAGATTGACCGTTGTGTTGTCGCAGACCACAACGTCGTCGGCATCCGCGCCGATAATATGGGCAATGCCCGCGCCCATGGTGCGCGGCTTGTCCAGCCAGTCCAGTTCAGACCAGCTGCGACGGCTGAGCTCTCGCCAGCCGCCTTCCATCAAGGCCTGGACACGTTCCGGGGCGTCTTTTGGCATGGCCCCCATGGAATTGGCGTCAAAATGCAACGCCCCGGACGCTGGCAGGGAAAAACGCTGCCGGATATCACGCAAGGGATCCTTGCGGTCCAGTTTCTGACAGCCTTCAAGGCTCAGAGGGGCCAAAGTATCGGACATGTGTGGAGTCACTTCAAAGAAAGGTCATTGATCAATATATTTCATATTTGCAATTTTCTTGCAACTTTGTATTTTATCTTTTCTGATCATTCATGTTGTTCCCGGGGATTATGACATCACCATGACTGCGCCTGCACGCACCCGACTGGCCGCTGATATCGGCGGCACCTTTACCGATGTCGTTCTGGATGTCGGCGACCGACGTTATACAACGAAGGTCCTGACCACCCCCCGATCACCTGAAATCGGCGTCATGAACGGCATTGATGTTGTCTTGACCCAGGCCGCCATCAACGCCCGTGAGATCGAGATTTTTGTCCATGGCACCACCCTGGCAACCAATGCATTGATCGAGCGCAAGGGTGCGTCCCTGGCCTTCCTGACCACGAACGGCTTCCGCGACATCATGGAAATGGGTTTCGAAAAACGTTTTGAACATTATGACGTTTTCATGGATAAACCTGCACCCCTGGTGCCCCGGCCCCTGCGTTATACCGTTCGCGAGCGCACCGGTGCCAAAGGCCAGACCCTGTTGCCGCTGGATGAACAACAAGTCCGGGATATTGCTGCCGACCTGAAAGCCAAAGGCATTGAGGCGGTCGCGGTCGGCCTGATGCATGCCTACGCCCACCCCGCCCATGAACAGCGCATCCGCGATATCCTGGCGGAGGAATTGCCCGGGGCCAGCGTCTGCATTTCCAGCGAGGTCTGTCCGGAAATCCGCGAATATGAACGTTTTTCCACGACCTGCGCCAATGCCTATGTGCGCCCGATGATGTCCGGCTATCTTTACCGGCTGCGCGACCTGCTGGATGAAAAAGACCTGGCCTGTCCGTTGTTCCTGATGATGTCCGGCGGCGGCCTGACGACCCTGGAACATGCGGCCCGTTTCCCCATTCGCCTGGTTGAATCCGGTCCGGCGGGGGGGGCCATCCTGGCCGCCGATATTGCCCGGGAATGTGACATTGATGACGTCCTGTCTTTTGACATGGGCGGCACCACGGCCAAAATCTGCCTGATCGAAAACGGCCAGCCGGAACGGTCCCGCAGCTTCGAGGTTGCGCGCATGTATCGTGACCTGAAAGGCAGCGGCATGCCGGTCCGCATCCCGGTTATTGAAATGGTGGAGATCGGGGCCGGAGGTGGTTCTGTCGCCCGTGTTGATGATATGGGCCGGATTACAGTCGGCCCGGACAGCGCCGGATCAGAACCTGGTCCGGCCTGCTATGACCTTGGCGGCGACAATGCCACCGTCACGGACGCCAACCTGGTGTTGGGCAAGCTCGATCCGACGCACTTTGCCGGGGGTAAAATTGCCCTGTCACCTGACCGGTCCCGGACTGTACTGGACCGGGATATTGGCAGCCCGCTGGGTTTGACCGGACATTGGTCAGCGGCAGGCATTGCCGAAATCGTTGAGGAAAACATGGCCAACGCCGCCCGTGTTCATGCCATCGAACGCGGCAAGGTGATCAACCGCCATACCATGATTGCCTTTGGCGGCGGCGCGCCGTTACATGCCGGTCGCCTGGCCCGAAAGCTGGGCATCCGTACCGTCATCGTGCCCAAAGGTGCCGGCGTCGGATCTGCCATCGGTTTTTTACGGGCACCGGTTTCCTATGAAGTCGTGCGCACCCTGAATATTGATTTCAGTCATTTTGACGCCGCCCGTATCAACACGGTTCTGGCTGAGATGCGCGCGGAAGCACGTCATGTTGTCGAGGACGGTGCCGACAATGGCAGCGAACTGATTGAAACCCGGATTGTTGAGCTGCGCTACGTCGGCCAGGGTCACGAGCTGCGTGTGCCCCTGCCACCGGGCGAGCTGACACGGGATGATGCCGCCGGCCTGCGTCATGAATTCCAGCGCCTGTATAAACAGATTTATGGCCTGACCATTGATGACATGGATATCCAGAGTGTTGCCTGGTCACTGACAATTTCGACGCCCGCCCCTGCCCCGAACAAAGTCACCCCGACATCACGCGGACCGGCACCAACCGCCATTGGCACACGTGCATTGTATGATGCCGGGCCGGGCGAGATTTGCGAGGCACCGGTCTATTGGCGATCTGATCTTGCAGCAGGTATGGAGCTGACGGGACCGGCGGTCATTGCCGAGGATGAAACCTCAACCATTGTGCCTGACGGTTTTTCCGCAAACATTAATTCCCTGGGCTACATTGTCCTTCAGGATCAGAAAGAGGGATCGGCGGATGTCTGAAACAGCCCTTGAAAAAATTCATCAACAGGTGATGTGGAACCGCCTGATCGCCGTGGTCGAAGAACAGGCCCAGGCGATCCTGCGCACAGCCTTTGGATCGATCGTGCGGGAAGCCGGAGACCTCTCTGCCGGTGTTTATGATTTGCAAGGTCGCATGCTGGCCCAGGCCGTGACCGGCACCCCCGGTCACGTCAACACCATGGCCCGCGCCGTCGATCATTTCCTGGTACGTTTTCCGATTGAGACCATGAAGCCTGGCGATGTTTATGTCACCAATGATCCGTGGCTGGGCACCGGACATCTGTTCGATTTTGTTGTTGTCTCACCGGCCTTTCACAATGACAAGATGGTGGCGCTGTTTGCCTCTACCTGCCACGTCATTGATATTGGCGGACGCGGCTTCACCGCTGATGCAAAATCTGTCTATGAAGAAGGCATCAATATTCCGCACATGAAACTTCGTCTTGAAGGTGTGCTGAATGATGATCTGATGGACCTGATCCAAAGCAACACCCGCAACCCGGTAGAGGTCAAAGGCGACATCCTGTCCCTGGTCAGTTGCAACGATACCGGCGAAGCCCGCCTGGCAGAGATGATGACCGAATTTGGCCTGCGCTCCATAGATGCGCTGGGCACCTTCATCATGGAGAACTCCCGGACGGCCATGATCAAGGCCATCCGTGCCGTGCCCAATGGCAGCTATGACACGGAAATGGAACTTGATGGTTATGAAAGCCCGGTCTTTCTGAAAGCAGAAATGACAGTCACGGATGAGGCCATTGTTGTCGACTATGCAGGCACCTCACCGGCCTCGGCCTATGGCATCAATTCGCCGCTCTGTTACACCGAAGCCTATACCTGTTTCGGCCTGAAATGCATTGTTGCCCCGGCGGTGCCCAACAATCATGGCTCGCTTGAGGTCTTCCGTGTCACCGCAGAAGAAGGTTCAGCCGTTCATCCCCTGCATCCCAGCCCCGTCACCGCCCGCCATGTCATCGGCCAGATGCTGCCCGATGTTGCCTTTGGCTGCCTGGCAAAGGCCCTGAAGGGACAGGTCCCGGCGGAAAGTGCGGGCAGTATCTGGGTTTTACCCATGTCGGACAGCAGCGGCGGCGGTGCAAACGCTGCCGGTTCCTCCCGTTTCAATGTCATGAATGTGGGCATGGGTGGCATCGGCGCGCGACCCGGCAAGGATGGCCTGTCGGTCACCGCTTTCCCCAGCGGCATTGGTGCGGTGCCGGTTGAAGTTACCGAAGCCGATGCGCCGCTGGTCTTCTGGCGTAAGGAATTTGCCCCGGATACAGGGGGTCCCGGTGCCTTTCGTGGCGGTCTGGGCCAGGTCATTGAAATCGGCAGTTCGGAAGAGGCTGCATTTGATATATCAGCAGCCACGTTTGACCGTATGCGCAATGCGCCGCGGGGACGTGACGGTGGCAAACGGGGTGCCCTGGGTCGGGCCTGTCTGGCATCGGGCCTGGAATACCATGACAAGTCAGTTCATACAGTGCCGCCGGGGGACAGGATTATTGTTGAACTGCCAGGCGGCGGTGGCCTGGGTGATCCGCACGACCGCAGCGTGGACCGCATCGAACAGGATCTGGAGGCCGGCTACATCACCGCCGAAGGTGCCGCCCGGGATTACGGATATAAAAAATGACCGCAGCAAAAACCAACAACAAGGATCAATTGCAGATCGGCGAGCGCCTGCTGAGTTTGCGAAAGTCACGTGGCTTGACGCTGGCAAATTTAAGCAAACTGACCGGTATTTCCGAGGCCACCCTGTCGCGGGCGGAAAACGGCATCGCTTCGCCCAATGCCCACAATCTTTATATTCTGGCCAAGGCACTGGATGCCGACATCACCACTTTTTTCCGCACAGAGCAAAAAAGCTTTGGGGCCGGGCTGCGCAGCATCACCCGCCGAGGGGCGGGAGAAAACTTCTCAACTGATCGCTATGACTTCGAACTTTTGTGTGCCGATCTCGCCTACAAGAACATGGTCCCCAGCAAGAACCACGTTACCGCCACGACCCTGGAAGAAGCCGGTGGCCTGAGTGCTCATGAAGGCGAGGAATTTGTTTATGTGCTGAAAGGTGCGCTGTACCTTCACAGCGAACAATACGTGCCGACCTTGCTGGACGCAGGTGACAGTATCTATTTCGATGGCAACATGCCGCACGCTTATGTGGCGGCGGATAACAGCGGTGTCGATATTCTGTCACTGACCATGGTCGCCCCCAGGGGAGCCGTGCAAACATGAACCCGGCAAATGATGGCCTCTCCCACATCACTTCCACCCGTGTTGCCCGCCCGGCAAAAGCAGCCCTTGCCTTTCTGACCAATCCACAAAACCTGGCCGCCTGGGCACTGACCCGGGGTGAGGTGGAAATCCTGTCAGCCGATTTGGCAAAGGGTGTGGCCACCGGTGATGGATCGGACATCTATGTGCGTATCCATACCCCCGCCGCATCGGACGCGGTTTATTATCTTGTGGGCAGTGATCTCGACAATCTGAGCCCACGCATCATGGTTCAGGTCATGGCCGGGCCCTATATCCAGGCGAACGAAAAAAACTGTGTGGTGTCCTTGCTGGCCTGGCGCTCAGACGACTGGGACGACGACCGCTGGCAGGCCCTGGTTGAGGCCCACGAAAGCGAAATCCTGCAAATCAGGGATCTGATCGAAGCCGACTAGTCCTGATCCTGAAGCACCGCGCCCGACGTAATCAGGGCATCCGCGTCATCGGCACTGAAACCACATTCCAACAGGACTTCACGGCTGTGTTCGCCAAGGCGCGGGGCCGGGCGTTTAATGTCTGTGTCGGCAGCAGAAAACTTGACCGGGTGACCGATGGCTTTCATGTCCGGTCGATCTCCGCCCGGCACGTCGCGGATCATATCGCGGGCCACCGTCTGCGGATGTACCGCCATTTGCGCCACATTGAGAACCGGCCCGGCGGGCACATCAAATTTTTCCAGCAGCGCCAGCCAGTCATCCGTTGAATGTTTGACGAACCGCTCCGTCAGGTCGGCCACCAATTCATCCAGATGTTCCATACGTCCGAGGTTATCGCGAAAGCGCGGGTCTTCCCCCAGGGCCGGATCGTCCAGGCATCTCACCAACCCTTCCCAGGTTGCCTGACTGGCAGCACCCACATTGATCCAGCCGTCTGACGTCTGGAACGCCTGATAAGGGGCCATCAAAGGGTGGGCTGACCCCATGGCGCCGGGGATTTCACCGGAGGCCAGGTGGATTGCACTTTGCCAATAGCTCAAGGCAACACCGGCTTCAAACAGGGAGGTATCAACCATCTGGCCAAGGCCAGTCCGCTGGCGCTGTATAACGGCCCCGAGGATACTCATGGCGGCCAGGATACCGGCGGTAATATCGGTCACGGGTGATCCCACCTTGACCGGCGGACGGCCTGCCCCTTCGCCGGTATAACTCATCAGGCCACTCATCCCCTGGGCGACCAGATCAAACCCGCCTTGCTGGCCCAGCGGCCCACCCTTGCCAAAACCGCTGAGGGAACAACAAATCAGTTTCGGGAAGTCGTCCTTGAGATCAGCAAAGGAAAGGCCATAATGTTCCATGGCCCCGGGGCGATAGTTATCAATAAAGATATCTGCGGTTCCGATGATCTGGCGCAATGCTGCCAGGCCTTCTGCACTTTTGGTGTTGATGGCAATGCCGCGTTTATTGCGGTTCATCATGGTGAAAGGCGCGGAATAACCGTCAATGTGCGGCGCGTTCCGGCGCACGCCGTCACCGCCGGAAGACCGCTCCACCTTGATCACGTCGGCACCCATATCGGCCAGCATCAGACCACAGGTGGGAGCCGCCATGACATGGCTCATTTCGATGACCCGCAGGCCGTCCAGCAAACCGCTTTTTACCGCATCTGACATACCTATTTACCTTTGAATTCAGGTTTTTGTTTATCAAGAAAAGCCTTGAAGCCAGTGCGAAAGTCTTCGGTATCAAAGCAAGCAAAGCCCTGGGCCAGTTCTTCAGCCGACAACGGATTATCTACGCCTGTACCTTCGGCCAGCCGGTTGGCAAAAGCCTTGTGCCAGCGGTTAACCAGGGGGGCACCTTCGGCAATGCGGCGCGCTGTAGCCCATGCTTCGGCCTCTACTTCATCGTCCGGCATGATGCGGTTGATCAGCCCCTTGTCCTTTGCTTCCACCGCATCAAAGACACGCGCTTCAAACAGGATTTCCAGGGCAACGGATCGGCCAACAGCTTCGATCAGGGCTTCGATTTCAGCATGGGCCATGACAAGACCCAGGCGATTGACCGGAATGCCAAAGCGGCTGGAGGCTCCGGCGATACGAATATCGCACATCAGGGCGATTTCCAACGCCCCGCCCACACACAGGCCCTTGATCATGGCCACCACAGGGTGACGGCAGGCACGCACCGCCCCCATAGCGGCATGCATCAGGCCACCATATTCCGTCGCCTGGTCGGCATTGCTGCGCTTTTCGGCGAATTCAGCGATGTCGGCGCCGGGGCCCATGGCCCTGTCACCGGCGCCGCGGATGATCACACAGCGCAAGTCCGTATCGGCATCCAGTTCGACCATAACCTCACCCACACGCCGCCACATTTCCTTGTTCAGGGCGTTGAGTTTTTCCGGTCGGTTCAGAGTCACGACTGCGATCTGGTCGTGCCGGTCCACCAGCACAACGTCTGGCCCGGCTTCGGGCGATGAATTGGTATTCAAGTGAGCACCTGGCAATAAAGGGATTAATCAGAAAGACGATGCTTTCCTTGTATCACAAATGATCCGGCTTTTTCACGTCCGCTTTTCCATGTGCCGGGGTCAACGCTTGTTGCGGCATCTTCCGACTTTCACTTTTTGGAGACCAGGTCATCTTTTTCTTGCCAGCGGCGGCAAAATTGCCCTAGATTATATTGGTGGACTATCAAACAGTTTGATTTGCCACACAAATGACTGACATTGTTGCTCTGATTGAGTTTCGCGCTGGCTTCTCGCGGTATTGGCCAAAAGAAATTTGATTTGACACGCTGCTATTGTTTGTACACTAATGAGTTAGAAAAACTAGTGCTGGATACCCGCTTCCAGGGCTCACATTGACGGACGAACCAGGCTAAAAGACCCGTAAATGCTGCTGGCCTGAACGGACTGGCAGCCCGAAAAACAAAATTACATCCGGTTACACAGGCCGTTGGCCGGATGCAAATGTCGTTTGAAAGCAGAGACATGAACATTCAGGTTTCCCAGACTGACAACGCCCGGGCAGATACCGGTCGCATGGTCGTACGCTTTGCCGGAGATTCCGGGGACGGCGTGCAAATCCTTGGCAGTGAATTTGCAAAATCCTCCGCCCTGAACGGTCATGACCTGATCACCTTCCCTGACTTTCCAGCTGAAATCCGCGCGCCCGTCGGCACGACCTTTGGTGTCTCCGCCTATCAGATCCAGTTTGGCGGCCCGCTGGTTCTGACCCATGGCGACGAAGTGGATGTGCTGATTGCCTTTAACCCGGCTGCCCTGAAGACCAATCTGCACAGCCTGCGCGTGGGTGGTTTGCTGATCATTGACGAAGGGGCTTTTACATCACGGAATTATAAAAAAGCCGGTTACGAAGGTGATCCGCTGGACGACGAGCAACTGGGCAAGTACCAGATGCTGAAGATCAACATTACCGAGCGCACCCACGAAGCCGTGGAGGCCACCGGGGCCAGCAAAAAGCAGAGCGACCGAGCCAAAAACTTCTGGGCTCTGGGCCTGGTCTACTGGATGTTCGGACGTAAACGCCAGGGCACCCTGGACTGGATCCAGTCCAAGTTCGCCAAAATTGAAGAAGTCGCCGCAGCCAACACCAGCGCCCTGAACGCTGGCCATGCCTATGGCGAAACCATGGAAATCGGCGCCGACCTGGCCACCCGCCCGCAACAGGCTGATATGCCCGCTGGTACCTATCGTGCCATTACCGGCCTGGATGCCATGTCCCTGGGACTTGCCGCAGCTGCCGCCTGCAGCGGCCTGAAGGTCACTTATTGTTCCTACCCCATTACACCGGCAACGGGATTGCTGCACGGCCTGGCCAAATTCAAAGGCAAGGGTGTTGTCACCTTCCAGGCCGAAGATGAAATTGCCGCCGTGGCCGCTGCCATTGGCGCGTCTTTTGGTGGTGCTTTGGGTGTCACCGGCTCGTCTGGTCCCGGCATCGCCCTGAAGGCCGAAGCCATGGGTCTGGCCGTTGGTGCCGAATTGCCGCTGGTGGTGATCAATGTACAACGCGCGGGCCCTTCCACCGGGTTACCGACAAAGGCCGAGCAGGCTGATTTGTTGATGGCCCTGTATGGCCGCCACGGTGAATCCCCCTGCGCCATCATTGCCCCGGCCACACCGGCGGAATGTTTTCAGGCCATGGTCGAGGCCGCCCGCATCGCCCTGAAATACATGACGCCGGTTATTGTGCTGGCGGACGGATATATCGCCAACGCCGCAGAGCCCTGGCAAATTCCGGATGTCGATGATCTGCCGGATCTGGCCCCTGACTTCCGCACCGATCCGGAAGGTTTCCACCCGTTTGTGCGCGATGACAAAACCCTGGCCCGCGCCTGGGCGGTCCCTGGCACACCTGGCCTGGAACATCGCATCGGCGGGATCGAACGTTCCGCCGATAGCGGCCATATATCGTACGAGCCGGAAAATCATCAGCAGATGACGAATTTCCGGGCAGAAAAGATCGCCCGCATCAATGATGGCCAGCCCCCCATAACACCGGAGCGGGGCAAATCTTCCGGCAAACTGGCCATTGTTGGCTGGGGTTCAACCTATGGCGCTATCAATGGCGCGACCAACGAAATGATCAAGGACGGTCATGACGTGGCGCATATTCATGTCCGCCAGATGTCACCCCTGCCGCCCGGATTTGAAGAGCTGATGCGCAACTATGACCAGATCCTTGTGCCGGAAATGAATATGGGCCAGCTGGTCAAATTGATCCGCGCTGAATACCTGATTGATGCCAAAGGCCTGAACCAGGTCACCGGCAAACCGTTCAAGGTCGCCGCCATCAAGGCCGCCGCCCTCGAACTGTTGGAGAAATAAGATGAACCAGCAACTGACCGCCAAGGATTTCACCACCGATCAGGAAGTACGCTGGTGCCCGGGCTGTGGCGACTACGCCATCGTCAATGCCGTGCGCAAAACACTGGCGTCGATCGGCACGGCCCCGTCTGATGTCGCCTTTGTTTCCGGCATTGGCTGTGCCGCCCGTTTTCCCTATTACATCGACAGCTATGGCTTTCACACCGTACATGGTCGCGCGCCGGCTGTGGCTTCGGGACTGAAGCTGGCCAACCCCGAACTGGACGTCTGGGTTGTTGGTGGCGACGGTGACTTCCTCTCCATCGGCGGCAACCACCTGTTCCACGCCCTGCGCCGCAATATCGACCTGAACCTGTTGCTGTTGAACAATGCCATTTACGGCCTGACCAAGGGTCAGTATTCGCCGACCTCCAAACCCGGCACACGATCACCTTCCACACCAGTGGGCTCGGTGGATCGCCCGGCGGATGCCGTGTTGTTTGCTCTGGGTGCCGGAGCCCGCTTTATTGCCCGCTCCGCCGATACCCTGCCCAATCATCTGCCGGAAGTCCTGACCCGGGCCCATGCCCACAAGGGCGCGTCGCTGGTTGAAATCCTGCAGAACTGCATTGTCTACAACGACGGCGTCTGGGGTGGCCTGGCTGACAAGACCACCACCCAGGAGCTGAGCATTCGCGTCCAGCATGGAGAACCGCTGGTCTATGGCAAGGACATGGACAAGGGCTTGGTAATCGATTTTACATCCGGCAACGTCAGCCTGATTTCCGATGCGGACGGCCCGGTTGCTGATCGTGCCACAGTCTATGATGAAACCAGCTGGGTTATGGCCAACGCTGTCGCCCGCATGGCCGGTGACAATGTGCCGACAGCCATCGGTGTCATTTATTGCGACCCGGCGGACGAATATATCAGCAGCCTGAACGACAGGGTGCCCTACCAGCCCATGCAGAAATCCGACCTCAAGGACCTGTTGTTTGCTGGCGGCACCTGGGACCGCGAAGATTGACAGCATCCGGATTTCCGGGGATTGTTGAGACAACAAAGCCGCTGACAACGTTTTGACTTTGGCGGCTTTTTTGTTTCCGCCCCTTCCGCCTTCTGTCCGATGGTGATCGCCATGAACCTTGTCCAGTTTGTCGATGAATATAACACCCGCCGCGTTGGCGAGGTCATCAGCCCGGAAAAAGTCCGGGTTCTGGAGGGCGTTGCCAGCGTGCGCGACCTGGCCCTGGATGCCATCGAACAAAACATGTCCCTGACAGAACTGGTGACGGATACACCGGGCCTGGCGACGTCCTATCCGGCGTTGGTGAACAATGGACGCCTGTTGCCCCCGCTGGACCACCCGGACCCGGCCCATTGCCTGATTACCGGTACCGGCCTGACCCACCTGGGCTCAGCGGCAACCCGCGACAGCATGCATCAGGAAGAGGACGGTGCCGACAAGGCGGACGATACGCCGCAGACAGATTCCATGCGCATGTTCCAGATGGGTCTTCAGGCCGGCAAGCCCGACGATGGCGATATCGGGGTCCAGCCGGAATGGTTCTACAAGGGGAACGGCAGCATTGTTGTTAACCCGGAAGCTGACATGCCTTCACCTTCCTTTGCCCTGGACGGCGGGGAAGAGCCGGAGATCGCCGGGCTGTATGTCATCGCCCCCGATGGCACACCCTGCCGGGTCGGCTTTGCCCTCGGCAACGAGTTTTCAGATCACGTCACCGAACGGCAAAACTATCTTTACCTCGCCCATTCAAAACTGCGCCATTGCGCCTACGGGCCGGAACTGTTGATCGGGGAGTTGCCCGAGGACCTGCGCGGCACATCGCGTATCCACAGGGATAATTCAATGCTGTGGGAAAAACCGTTTTTGTCCGGCGAAGCCAACATGTCCCATTCCATCGCCAACCTTGAACACCATCATTTCAAGTACGAGCTGTTCTGTCAGCCCGGCGATGTGCATGTGCACTTTTTTGGTACCGCGACCCTGAGCTTTGCCGATAACATCACCGCCCAACAAGGTGATGTGTTTGAAATCGAGGTGCCGGAATTTGGCCGCCCACTGCGCAATCGTCTGGCGACGGACGACAGCGAACACCAGCCGCATACCGTGCGCACGCTCTAGCGGTCAGGGTTTGACCGCAGACACCACTGTCCAGGGGAAACGCCAGACCGGGCTGTTGGCGGCATCGACACCTTCGGCTTCGGCAAAAGACTGAACGGTTACGTCTTCAAAGCCCTTTTCCTGCAGCACTGACACCACATCCATTTCTGCCCAGGGTTCCATGAACGGCTCGTTATTGCGCCGTCCGTGCCCGTAATGAATGAAACGGGAAAAGACATCAGGCAGGCTGTGAAAATCAAGATGCACCATGCGCCCACCTGGCTGCAGAACACGTTTGGCCTCGTCAAACATCTGGTGGATTTGCGGAGGTGGCAATTCATGGATCAACATGGTTGACGTGACCAGGTCAAATTCTTCATTGCCATAGTCGGTTTCATACGCACTCATCTGACGAAACCGGGTGTTGCCGACCTGAGCCTTCCCGGCTGCCCAGGCACCATAAGTCACGCAAGGTGCCGACAGATCAATAGCCTCAATTGTCGCCTCGCCGAAGGTCTCATAAAACGGCTGGGTGCTTTTGCCAAACCCACAGCCCATGTCCAAAATCCGTGCCGGTGCCCCGCCTTCAGCGACAAGGTCCGTAAAGCGTTGATGCAGATCGCGGTGTTTGCCGCCCATCATCGGCGTGGTGGAACGGGCACCGCGTTCATATTCAAACCCGGCTGTATCCTCGCTCCAGACGCCACCGGGGTGCTGGTGGATGTCTACCGCCCGGTAATACTTTGGCTGTTCAAAATCGGGATCAACTTCAAGCAGGGGATTATCCGCCATGTCCGACAGAGGTGCCAGAAGCTCTTCCCGTCGCTCCCGGTGATAGGGGGCCAGGCCGTAACGGCCGGAATATTTGAACCGCTGCAGATGGCGTTCCAACCAGGCGTAGATTTGATAGTCCAGCGTCCCACCGATCATGTCGCGGACCTCCTGCACTGTCTGCGGCGCGTCTTCCTGAAGGGCTGCGCGGCGCTGGTAGTCTGCCTTCAGAGCCGGATAAAGCTTTGTGGTCCAGTATTTTTTTGTTTCCAGGACAAGGGACTGGGCAACGACAAAACTGCGATCATCCATTTCGTTCCCTCCCCTGGGCTGCGCCTTTTGAGACCTGAAGCCCCTGCAAATTCTGCATCAGACCGGCGACAAAGGCCTCCCGGTCATCTCCGTCCACGGCCAGTTCTTCCAGGGTTGGCTCCCGGTCCAGGGCGGCCCGGTCGAGGCTGCCACCGGCTTCCAGCTGGCGTTCCACCGTGCGCAAACGGTCCCGCAGTACATAGACTTCCGTCGCCAGGGCCATGACGACCCCCAGCACACGATCCACTGCGGGATCATCCATAAATATCTGTTCAGGGCGGGCGGGATCAGGTTGTTCGGCAGGCATAAGGCAGGCTCCGGTCGGTCAGAATATCGGCTCAGGAGACAATCGAACGATTGGTGGCCATAAAAGTCAACTCCCCCGGCAGGCAGATTTGCCTTCAACAGACCGGACTGCCAGGATAGTTGCCAGACACCGGACCTCCGCCATCCAGAAAGGTACAGCGACGTGAAAACCGTTCAATACAACGAATATGGCGACACCAATGTGCTTCAGCTGGTGGATATCGATACGCCCCAACCGGGGCCGGGAGAGGTTCTGATCGACGTGTGTGCCGCTGGTGTTAATCCCTTCGACTGGAAACTGCGGTCCGGCTACTTGCAGAAATTTTTTAAACCGGAAATGCCTGTGCACCCCGGAAACGAAGGGGCCGGCGTGGTCCGCGCCCTTGGTCAGGGGGTCACAGAATTTACACCGGGTGACGAAGTCAGTTTTCTGTCCCGCAACATCAAACAGGGTTGCTATGCCGAACAGGTCGCCATTGAGACCGAACATGTTGTGTTGAAACCAGCGGGCATCACCTTCCCCGAAGCCGCCGCCTGGCCCTTGTCCGGGGTGACAGCCTGGAAGGCCCTGGCGGAAACAGCACCCGTCTCCGAAGGCACTGAAGTCCTGATCCACGGCGGGGCCGGAGGCGTCGGCGGCATGGCCATCCAGCTTGCCAAGTGCCGGGGAGCCCGTGTCACAACGACCTGCAGCGCGGCCAATGCAGACTACGTGCGCAACCTGGGTGCCGACGATGTAATCGCCTACGACCAGACAGACTTCACCGGGACCGGGCAGGTTTACGATATTGTTTTTGATACCGTCGGCGGTGCTGTGCACAGCGGGTCTTATAAGGTTCTGAAAAAGGGCGGCACCCTGGTCTGGGTTATCGCCGGACCGGTTGAGGACCTGTCAGAAGAATATGGGGTAAAGCGCAAGCTGGCTGTTGTCGAAAATGTGACGGATGCCCTGAAAGGAATGGCTGACCTGGTCAATCTGGGCCGGGTCAAAGCACAAGTCGGATCAGAGTTCGCCCTTGCCGATGTCGCAAAAGCCCACGAGCTTAGTCAGACGGGTCACGCCCGGGGCAAGATCATCCTGACCCTGCCCCGGGGCTGAAACCTTTATTGCCGAACCACCAGAACCGAACAATTGGCGTGGCGGACGACCCGGGCCGCGTTTGGCCCCAGTAAATAGTCTTCCATGTTCGGTCGATGCGAGCCCATCACAATGAGGTCCACGGAGATTTCACCGGCCACCCGGAGAATTTCCTCATAGGCTGTTCCGATGCCAACAATATGCTGAACCGGAATGCCTTCGGGAATATGCTCCTTTGTCCATTCATGCAGCTTTTCCACAGCAATGTTCTGGGCCTGCTGTTCATGGTCTTTCGGAAAAAAGCTTGAAACGATGCTCATACCGAAGTCCGGCACAACTGTCATGACATGAACGGTCGAGCCAAAGGCCTGGGCATATTCCACCGCTGTAGGCAGTGATTTTTCCCAGGTTTTGTCGTGCTCAAGATCAACGGCAAGAAGGATATGTTTATACATCTGTCCGGTCTCCTCAGGTTGCCGTTGCTGAAACGGTGATGCCGGGAACAACCCGACGCCTGCGTTGCAGTACGATGATAAAGCCCAGTAAGAGCAAGGCCGGAATGAACATCAGCTGCTTGGCTGGCTGAACCACCGGCGCCATGACCGTCAGGATTTTTTGTTCAAAATCCAGTCCGGCTTTTTGGGCGGCACTGTCATAAGCTGCATCATCGATGGTAACCGCACCATCTTCCACAAGCAATTCCAGACCATAGGCTTCAAGCCGCTCCTGGCCCGTGGCCTCATCACCCACATTAAGCAGGGCAGTGAACACAATCGGGTCACCGACGTCATTTTCACCCTGAACAATCAGGCGAATTTCAGACCCCGGCGCGGCATCGCCAACAACCTCGGTGATCGTTGTCGGACTTTCTTCTGAAAACGGCGGTGACACCATGTCCATCCAGAAGCCTGGACGGAACAGGGTGAAAGCCACCAGAATCAGCAATGCTGATTCCCACAGTTTGGACCGGGCAATGAAATAGCCTTGTGTTCCCGCGGTAAACAATAATATTGCCGCGGTCGCAATCACAAAGACGATTATCCCCTGCGTGAATGTCACATCGATCAACAGCAGGTCGGTGTTAAAGATGAACAGGAACGGCAACAACGCTGTCCGCAAACTGTAGATAAAGGCCACCACACCTGTGCGGATCGGGTCACCCCCGGAAACAGCCGCCGCCGCAAAGGAAGCAAGCCCCACCGGCGGGGTCACATCTGCCATGATACCGAAGTAAAAGACAAACAGATGCACCGCGATCAGCGGTACGATCAGACCGTTCTGCTGACCAAGGCTGACAATCACCGGTGCCAGCAAGGAGGAGACCACAATGTAGTTCGCCGTTGTTGGCAGTCCCATGCCCAGAATCAGGCTGAGGATGGCAGTGAAGATCAGGATCAACAGAATTTGACCCTGAGCCAGGAACTCAACCAGTTCCGCCAGCACAAGCCCGACACCTGTTTGTGACACCGTACCAACGATCACACCGGCAGCCGCCGTGGCGATACCGATACCGATCATGTTACGGGCACCGGCAATCATGCCATCAATCAGTTCGGAAAAACCCTGCCTGATTTTGCCGTCCAGTGCTTCCTTGCGGAAGAAGGCAAAAACCGAACGCTGGGTCAGCAGAATGAAAATCATCAGGGTAACTGCCCAGAAGGCCGACAGTTCTGGTGACAGACGTTCAATCATCAGACACCAGATCAGGACCGTCACCGGCAACAGGAAATGCAGACCGGCCATAACAGTCGGGCCGGGTTCCGGCAGGGCGGTGATGGGCGCATTGGGGTCATCAACAACCAGATCAGGATAGGCGGCACATTTGGAAATCAGCCAGATGTAAATCCCGAGGATAACCGCCCCGGCGATCCACGGCGTCAGACCCGCACCAGCGAAATCACGAACTGTGTTGACAGCAAAGAAAACAGCGAAGGCCCCGATGACGATATTGCAAAGAACAACACCGCCAGTCGAAATCATTTTTTCGCGGGTGCCTGCCTGGGCCTTTGAGGCGATGGTTTTCAGAACACCGTACTGCAGAACGACCAAAGCCAGAATAACCAGGACCCTGTTCAGATTGCTTTCCAGCAGATTGAAGGCTTCGGACAGATAATACAGTCCGCCCCCCATGGCGACGATCGCCGCCAGAGTAATGCCGAAGGACATCAGGGCGATCTTCGCTGGTTTGGGTTCGATGGCCCGCGGCAGACCCTGCATGTTCATTTTCATCGCTTCAAGGTGCACGATGTAGACCAGGGCGATGTAGGAAATAATCGCCGGGACAAATGCGTGTTTGACCACTTCGAAATAACTGATGTCGACATATTCGACCATCAGGAAGGCAGCAGCCCCCATCACCGGCGGCATGATCTGGCCGTTTACGGACGAGGCAACTTCAACGGCACCACTTTTTTCAGCCGAAAAGCCGACACGCTTCATCATCGGAATCGTAAAGGTGCCGGTGGTAACAACGTTGGCAATGGAAGAGCCTGAAATCAGGCCGGTCATACCAGAGGCCACCACGGCGGCTTTGGCCGGACCGCCACGCATATGACCCATCAGCGAAAACGCGACCTTGATGAAATAGTTACCGGCGCCTGCCTTGTCGAGCAGGGCACCAAAAAGCACAAACAGAAATACAAGACCGGTCGAAACACCCAGAGCAATACCGAAGACACCTTCAGACGACAGCCACTGATGATCGGCAACAGCACCAAAGCTGGCCCCTTTCCAGGCCAGAATGCCAGGCGCGTATGGTCCAAGGAATGTGTAGCCAAGAAAGAACATGGCCACCACCATCAAAGGTGGGCCCAGGGCCCGGCGAGTCGCCTCCATCAATACGACGATACCAATACAGGCAACGACAATATCTAGGGTATTGGGATTACCGGGTCGGTCCGACAAACGCGATCCCATCAATGTGTCGATCATCTGGGTGTCAAACACAAAAAGATACATGGTCGAGCAGATACCGATAATGGCAAACGCCCAGTCCGTCAGGGGAATTTTGTGTCGAGGAGAATTTTTAAATGCCGGATAGGCCATAAAAGCCAGCAAGATGGAAAAGGCCAGATGAATGGGCCTCGCTTCCTTGCCGGAGAACACACCGAAGTTAAACATGAACGGCAAGGGGGATGCGATCCAGACCTGCCACAGGGACCATATCAGCGCCGTTCCGGCGAGAAATTTAACCACATTGGCATTATCAGGGGTTCGTCCACCGGTATCCGTCGAGGCGACCAGATCTTCCAGCTCTTCATTGCTGAGTTGTCCGGTCGATTGTTCCTCATTACTCATGGCCCATCTCCGTCTGCGTTCTGAAAATTTTTCGTCTTACAGAAAAAAACGGGGCGGCATTTCTGCCACCCCGCTAAATCGAGCTTACATCCAGCCCTGTTCCTTGTAGTACCGAACTGCGCCTTCATGCAGTGGTGCTGACAGGTTGTTCACGATCATTTTCTTCGGATCGAGATGTGCGAATGCCGGGTGCATCTTGCGGAAACGCTTGATGTTGTCGAACACGGCTTTCACGATCTGGTAAACGGTGTCGGCATCTGTGGCTGTTGAAGACACAAATGTTGCACCAACGCCAAAGGTGGTGACGTCGTTGTCGGTCCCTTTGTACATACCGCCCGGAAGGGTGGCCATGGCGTAGTAGTCGTTGTCCGCAGCCAGCTTCTGGATAACGGCATTGTCTACAGTAACAAGAACAGCGTCACAGGAAGTTGTGGCTTCTTTGATAGAACCGTTCGGGTGACCCACGGTGAAGACCATGGCATCGATCTTGTTGTCACACAGGGCAGCGGACTGCTCGGATGACTTCAGTTCGGATGCGAGGGCAAAGTCGGACATTTTCCAGCCCATCTTTTCCATCACAACTTCCATGGTGCCGCGCTGACCGGAACCCGGGTTGCCGATGTTGACACGTTTGCCTTTGAGGTCATCAAAAGACTTGATGCCGCTGTCGGCACGGGCCACGACGGTGAAGGGCTCAGGGTGTACAGAGAATACAGCCCGCAGTTCCTTGAAAGCACCATCGGGGAACTGCTTCGGTGCGGTTCCGTGATAGCCATGGTACTGCCAGTCAGACTGGGCCACGCCCATGTCGAGGTTCTTGGCGCGGATACCATTAATATTTTTCGTGGAACCGCCTGTTGTGTGGGTACATTTGATGTCGTGGTTTTTTGTACCACGGTTCACCAGTTTACAGATCGCGCCACCAACCTGGTAATAGACGCCGGTCTGACCACCCGTACCGATGGTGATAAACTTTTCAGCCATCGCTGCCGGAGCCAGGGCCATAACGCCCAGTCCCAAGACCGCAGCCAAAGCTGTGTTTTTGTTAATTCCTGCCAGTTTCATTTCTAGTTCCCTCCCTGGGAGTTTCAAGTGTCGTCTTTGCTTCTTCTTTATGATCCGACCCGGGCCCAAAAGTCCCTGATCGAAACCACGGCGGCAGGACGCGACATAACTTCCTGCCTGTTCAAATTTCCTGTTCGTTGTTCAGGCCGCGACTTCGCTGCCCTTCCAGTCTGTAATTCCCTGATCCGGCGATAACTCTGATGTGACCGCGTCGACGGCTTCCGCCAGGCGGTCCGCCAGATCTTCAATTTCCTGTTTGCTGATGATGTATGGGGGCGCCAGCAACACATGGTCGCCCAGCACACCATCGATCGTGCCGCCCATGGGGTAACACATCAGTCCCCGCTCCATGGCGGCAGCCTTTATTTTTGCATGCAGCTTCAGGCCGGGATCAAACGGTGCCTTGGTCTCACGGTCTGCCACCAGCTCAATAGCCTGGAACAATCCCCGCCCGCGGATATTTCCGATGAAGCGGTGGTTGCCAAAGCGTTCAACCAAAGCCCGGTCCAGATCATCACCTCGATCAACAACGGCCGTCAGGAGATCACGCTGTTCAATACTTTCCTGTACGGCCAGCGCCGCAGCACAGGCTACAGCGTGACCCATATAGGTATGGCCGTGCTGAAAGGCTCCGGAACCGGATTGCACAGCCTGATAGATAACATCGGAAACAAACAGCGCGCCGATGGGCTGATAACCTGCACCCAGGCCCTTGGCCACGGTGATCATATCCGGCACCACGCCTTCCTGTTCGCAGGCGAACATGCTGCCAGTCCGGCCCATGCCACACATAACTTCATCCAGGATCAGCAACACACCATAGCGGTCGCAGATTTCCCGGATGCGTTTGAAGTATCCGGGCACTGCCGTCGCCGCCCCCAGTGTTGCACCGACGACCGGCTCGGCGATAAAGGCTGCGACAGTTTCCGGGCCGCGGGCCAGAATGGCTGCTTCCAGTTCATCGGCCACACGCAAGCCGTAGTCGGCTTCGCTTTCCGTCGGCAGCTGATCCCGCCAGGCATGGCAGGGGGCAATGTGGCTGACATCCATTAACATGGGCTCGTACGGGTCCCGGCGGAACTGGTTGCCGCCAACGGCCAGGGCCCCCATGGTGTTGCCATGATAGCTCTGGCGCCGGGCGATAAAATGCTCGCGCCTGGGCTGGTCGATTTCAAGATAATACTGACGGGCCAGTTTCAGCCCGGCTTCCATCGCTTCCGAACCACCGGACAGATAATAGACGTGATCCAGATTGCCCGGCGCCTTGGCCGTCAGTTTGTCGGCCAGGTCTTCCATAACCTCGGTGGTGAAAAATCCACTATGGGCAAAAGTCAGTGATTCCATCTGCTTTTGCATGGCCTGACGGACACTGTTATCTGAATGGCCAAGCGCAGAAACTGCGGCACCGCACGACCCGTCCAGATACCTTTTCCCGTCCGCATCAACAATCCAGACGCCGTCGCCACGTGCGGCAACAGGCAGGGCAGACCGGGTCTGGCGGTGGAAAACATGTGTCATTAAAAAGTGTCTCCGGAAACAGCCGCCGCGTCGTCCGGCCCCCAATAAGTCCCAAAGGCTTCAAGGTGGCGTTCTGTTTTGGTCAGTTGGTCAACTGCAGCCTCGCCGCCTTCAGCGACAAGGTGGGCTACGATGGCTTCGGCCAGAGCCATGGCGGAAGCCAAGGACCGAAAAAAAGAGGGGCTGTCGTTGGCAACAACAAAAGCCTGCGTGGCATCCCTGGCCAGCGGCGACAGCGGACTGTCGGTAATGGCCACAAGATCGGCCCCAACAGAAACAGCATGCCTGGCCGCGCGCACGGTGCCCCGGGTGTAGGTTTCAAAACCGATCGCGATCAACACGTCACCTTCCTGCACATCTCGCAAATCGTCGGCGACGGTCGCAGCCACGCCATTGGCGAGCACAACATTGTCGTGAAACATCCGAAAGGCATAGTGAAGGTAATAAGCAACCGGATAACATTTGCGCATGCCCACCACATAGATACGGCGCGCCTGATCCAGCAAAACCGCCAGGTTTGAAAGCTCGGTCGGGGAAGTCGCGGAAAATGTCTGTTGCAGATTTCGATTACTGCTTTGCAGAACCTCGTGCAGCAAACCCCCGTTGGCGTCTTTTTCCTGGCCGTCACTGCGGGCCTGCAAATTTCGGGCGCGATCGGCGTATCGGTCGGCATGGGTGCGCAGTCGCTGGCGGAAGGGTTCGCGGAATTCAGCATAGCCGGAGAAATCAAGCTCCCGCGCCAGACGAACCAGAGTTGAGGGATGAACACCTGCGTGTGTTGCGACAGTGCGCATGGAGTTCAGCGCCACATCATCAGGCGCATCCAGCACATAGCGCGCCGCCAGCCGCAGTTGCGGACTGAGGCCCGGATAGGCCGCTTCAAGTCGGGCTGTCAGACTTGTCGTACTGCTCACGCAGTCCCCCCTGCACGTTTGTGTCCCCCACCGGAGCCCTTGATCCCCGATGTCCTGTTCAAAATCGCAGGAAGCCTACAAGGCAAAAAACGTCAATGCAACAAATGATTCATAAAACAACATATTGCTTCATTTGTTTCACAAATTGCTAATATACGCAGCCTGAAAGCTGTATCATAACGATACTGATTTTCTGTTTAATGTTTAAGACTCCGGAAAATGGCGAATTTTCAACGGTTTTGGACTGCAGGAAAGCAGAAATATTTTTGCCGGGCGGTTTGCCAGTGCCGCGCCGGACCGTTAGATTCAGCAGCTGCAAAACATAATCATTCTCGTATATTGCCCAACAAAGCTGGAACCCCGGACAATGCTCGCCCTGATTTCACCTGCCAAAAAACTGAACTACGATTTTGACCCGGTCTTCGCGCAGCACACCCTGCCCGACTTTCTGACCCAGTCGGAGAATCTGGTCTCATCAGCGAAACAGTTGAGCCGCAGCAAGCTGGCAGAAACCATGAAGCTGAGTGACAGTCTGGCCGACCTGAACTGGCAGCGTTTCCAGGCTTTTGAAACGCCTTTTAGCACTGACAATGCCCGTCAGGCTGCCCTCGTGTTTAACGGCGATACCTATGTCGGCCTGGACGCCCACAGCCTGTCGGAAAAAGATCTCGACTACGCCCAGTCCTCCTTGCGCATTCTTTCCGGATTATATGGTCTGTTGCGGCCCATGGACCTGATCCAGCCCTACCGGCTGGAAATGGGTGCGCGCTTCAAACCGGCGCGGCGCAACGACCTCTATGACTTCTGGGGCAGTCAGCTGACGGATGCCCTGAACAGGGAACTGGCCGATCATGAAGACAAAACCATCGTCAATCTGGCCTCCAACGAATACATCAAGGCGATCCGGCGCAAGGAACTCAACGGCAATCTGTTGACCATAGCCTTCAAGGAAATCAAGGATGGCGAGGAACGCATGATCGGCATGTTCGCCAAACAGGCCAGAGGCATGATGGCGCGCTTTATTATCCAGAACCGGATCGAGACGGTTGAAGGCCTGAAGGCTTTTAATTCCGGAGGCTACAAGTTCCGCCCCAAACAGTCGGATGACAACACCTGGGTTTTCTCACGCAAACAACCGCCCGCCAAAACCGCCCGAAAAAAATAGTCCCCGGTCCCGGATCACAGGTTTTTTCAGATCAATGAATCCGGGTTCAGGGACCCCATGGTCGACAGCAGGGTCCAGGCTGCCACAGCCAGATCGTTTTGTGCCGTCACGGCATCAGCGCGGGCATTGGCCAGGGCCGTCTCACCCGACAACACCTCAATCAGGGAGCGTTTACCAAGCTTGCGTTCCTTGCGAGCGAGACCCAGAAACTCGGCTGCAAGGTCTGCCTGGATGCGAAGCTGCTGCACCGCTGCACCGGCAGTGCGGTATTGTTGCCAGGCAACCTGAACCTGCTCCCTTACCTGGTTACGGGCTTCGACCAGACGTTGCGAACTGGCGAGGTAGGCCTGTTTGCTGGCGTTGATCTGGTCAAAAGCGACACCACCCGTATTAAACGGAAACGTCATCTCCAGACGGACAATCTGTTCCCCTTGAAAGCCCACCGTTCCGGAAACATTTTCTTTCCATTTTGCTTCCGCGATCAGGTTCAGCTTCGGGTATAAACTGTCGGACTTCAGCCGACGGGTTTCGACCCGGGCGACTTCGCTGATCAAACGGCCAACTTCTAGCTGCGGATTGTTTTTCAGCGCCGCATCGACCCCGGCTGCCAGGGTTGCCGGTAAAGCCTTGTCCGGCACCGGCAGGGTCAGGACGTCCACCTGTTTATCCGGCAAAGCGCCAAAAACCGATTGGTAGCGATACCGGGCGGCGGCCAGGTCGCCTTGCGACTGAACCCGACGGGCCTGGGCCCCGGCCAGCTGCGCCTTGGCCTGCAGGGCATCTGTCGCCAGACCCGCGCCGCGTCTGACACGGGCATCTTCCAGTGCCGTCTGGCGTTTGATGTTCTGCTCTGACAGGCGCGCATAGCGCACCGCCTGTCGGGCGCTGGCCAGCTGATAGTGCGCCGCCAATGCTTCCAGGACGATACTGCGAATTGTGGCATCCAGAATTACTTCCGCCTGGGCCATCGCCAGTTCGGCCTGCTCCTCACCTGCCTCTGTTGCACCAAAATCGGATACCAGATGCTTCAGCGACAAATCAATTTCAGTGACGGGCATGTTGGTGTCCGCTGCACCTTCATCCTTGTTCTGGCGCTCGTGCCCATAAAAGGCAGTCACATCCAGTGTGGGTGCCCATGATTTGTTCACCGCCATCATAGTCTGACGGGCGGCTTCCAGATCGGACCTCGCGGCCTTGATGCGTGGATGGCGGACGATCAGCTCCTTCACGGCTTCGGATAGTTTCCGTGCTTGCTGCTTGCGGTTTTTGTCATCCACAGGCTGCGGCCACAGAGGATCAAAAGTGGAATCCTTCAAAGCCGTTCGCATGACAGCCGGAGAAGATTTCATTTCCGCGGAACCAGTACTTTCAGCCGTCTTCTTTACTGCCTCATTTGCCGGTTCCGGTTTTTTGTCGGCCACAGCACTGCCTGGCTTTCCATACAACTTGGCCAGCAGAACAGGGCCGATCTTGTCCAGACTGTCGCCGCCACCCCAGGCCATGCCGGTGCCGTTCGACGGCACAGGTTCCGGGATGGTTGTCGCGATATCGACGACCAGCCGGTAGTTACCTGACTTGCCGGGTGGCAACAAAAATATCCGCTTCAGGCGACTGCCTTCCACAAGACCAATGGCGAATTTGCCCCCCTTTCCGTTGTCGTTGGCGGCAAAGCGGGTGTCGGAAACCAGGCGCGATTTTATCCGTTTTGAAAGTTTGTTGTCGAAGGGCTGGATCTGGGGGAACTCGATCGTCAGCGTATCCCGCTGCGGCATGGTCCAGTACCAGAAGTCCAGTCGCTGCGAAAAATCAAAAACCAGACGTTCGTAGTTTTTGTGTTTGCCAAAACGCAGATTTTTCAGATAAGGCGCAGCCCCGGCAGAAAGCCTGTTTGCGCCCTTGGCGTCAGCTCTGATTGCCACACTCTGTTTCAGCGTCGAAGGTCCTGGCCGGACTGACGGGGCGGGCAGACTGACAAAAACGACGGGGCTACCGAAACGGTCAACAAGTGGCTGGCCGGGGGCCGGTCGCAACGGCGACCATGAAGCACCGATCAGCGCCGAAGCTGAAAACAGCACAAACAATCCCCGCAATGCCTTCTTTGTCATTCAGCCCTGATCCAGCTAGGGCGATTCCGGTCTGAACAAAATCGCTTCTACCTCTGCATTTGGCGTCCACCTTGGGTTACAAGAAAACCTGCGTTCCCGTCAAAGCCGGAAACGTTTCAGATAACCGTTCGTCTCGAATTCCCCGGGGAACGTCCCGGGCGACACCCATAGTCATACAAAACTATGGCTGCCGGGTCGACCGTCTTTCGCGACCGGAATTCGAAACAGCAGGATCAGGTCAACTGATGAACTTGCTAGTTGATGTTAACCCAGCGCAGCTGAAAGAAGTTATCTGCCCGTTGAACCACATCAATATTGCTGCGCACACCCCATGACAGGGCCTGCTGGTGCAGCGGTATATAAGGGGTCTCGGCCCGGAAAATGGTGTGGACCTCATCAATCATGGCCTGGCGTTTGGCCTTGTCCACTTCAACGGCGATCTGGTCCCGCAATGTTTCAATGCGTGGATCCCAGTAGCCACCAAAGTTCCAGCTACCCAGTTTGCGCTTGGGGTCCGGCTTTGACAGCAGGAAGCGCATGATGTGATGGGCATCGTAGGTCCCGGCGGTCCAGCCCAGAAGATAAAGGCTGGTATCGCGAGCCTTGTATTTGGCAAAGATCCGCGACTTGGAATCGGCGTTCAGATCAACCTTGATACCAGTCTTGGCCAACATCGTGACGACGGCTGTGCAGATCGCTGCGTCATTGACATATCGGTCATTAGTGCAATCCATGCCGACGCCAAAACCATTGGCATATCCGGCTTCCGCCAGCAATGCTTTGGCCTTTGCCGGATCATAGGCCAGGCGACCGTTCATGGAGGGCTTGAAGCCATTGATGCCAGGACCGACCAGCAGACCCGCCGGTGTTGAAGTCCCACGCATAACTTTTTTGCGAATGGCTTCAATATCAATGGCGTGATAAAGCGCCTGACGAACCCGTTTGTCCTTGAACGGATTTTTGCCTTTTATCGTCGAATGTAAAAGTTCATCGCGGCTGACATCCATGCCAATGAAAATGGTGCGCAGCTCGGTGCCGGTCAGCATTTTGAAGCCCGACGTACTGCTGACCCGACCGGCATCCTGGACAGGTACCGGGTAGATCAGATCAAGTTCACCTGACAACAGGGCAGCAACGCGGGTTGCTGAACTTTTGACCGGCTGGAAAATGGCTTCCGTGACGTTGTGTTCTGCCTTGTCCCACCAGCCGGCCCAGGGCTTGAGCACGGTTTTGATACCGGCTTCACGGCTGACCAGTATGAAGGGGCCTGTGCCGTTGGCATGGTTGGTGGCATAGCCTTCTTTTTTCTGGGCCGGGCTGGCTGCTTCAACAGCATTGTTTTTTTCCGCCCAGGCGCGTGAAACAATGAACCAGTTTGCGATGGACTGGGGCAACAGTGGATCGGGCGTGGTGGTGGTGATTTCAACCGCATATTTACCGGCGGCCCGGACTTCCTTGATGGAGCCGATGATGGCCCGCACGCCGGAGCTTTTTGACGCCGCACGCTGATAGGAAAAGACGACGTCATCAGAACTAAAAGCAGAGCCATCATGAAACGTCACGCCCTGGCGCAGGTTGAACCGCCAGCTGGTTGGCCCCGTTGCCGACCAGTCTGTTGCCAGGGACGGCTCCAGTGACAGGTCGCCGGCGCGCCGCACCAGACCATCATATATATTGCCAAGGAACCCCAGCGTCAGACCTGCCGAGATGCCGTGTGGATCAAAAGTCGCCGCGTCTCCCTGAGACGCCCAGCGAAAGGTTTTGGCATTGGCCGAACTGACCGCCAGAACCAGAAAAACCGCAGCAATAACCGCGCCGATACGACAGAACATTGTGAAACCCCCTCTGAAATTGCTCCAGAGGCGCTATCGACAACCCCTGGATGGAAGGGATGTTATCACCGGGTCTATTTATGGCAAAATCAATAGACGGTGATCTGGCCTTGTCAGGCGGGATCAGATCCCCTGTTGCATGGTCAAACGGATGAATTCAGCCCGCTTCATCGGACCACCGGCATCCTGGCGCGGAAACTGTTTGTGCCAGGCATCCATTTTCACCGACAGATTACACAAGGCTGTGCCGATCTCTGTGTGATTGTCCCGGACAATGCGCTTGAACCACTTGAAACGTGCGGAATCAATATTTTCCCACATTTTGGACGTCTGTTTTTCAAACTCGTGAAAGCGATCCTGGGTATCCTGGTTCATATCCGCCAGCTTGCCACACAGCGAATCACAGGTTTTCATCAGGCCGCGGTCCTGCTTGAGGGTGCGGTTTTCCATGATGTCATCAACGGAGTGACAAAAGTCACTGAACGGCGACTGCACGGATTCCCAACATTCGCGGAAGTAAGCAATGGAAAGATAGATATCGCCAAAGTCCTCGAGGAAAGTCGGCACTTCTTCCAGTTCGATGCCAAGCTTATCCGACATCATACGCAGCTTTTTAAGGGCCATGCGTTTGTCGGGGTGGCGGAACAGATCAACCACATCGTTAAAATTCTGCACCTCACCGTTGTTATCGCCAAAAACCTCGAGGATGACGCGCTGGGTGAAGGCAGTCATATAGCGATGCAGCTGAGCCTGTTTGGCCGCTGACAGT
>Ga0316204_10003322_pt1 | contig 32667 bp, 34 predicted proteins | sample 6monrhotite_MG_2_FD_205661 | JGI IMG/M metagenome (GOLD analysis project Ga0316204, IMG submission 205661) | Microbial mat bacterial communities from mineral coupon in-situ incubated in ocean water Damariscotta River, Maine, United States -... | ecosystem: Environmental > Aquatic > Marine >... | reverse complement strand
CGCTTCCACTGCTGAATGGAAATGAGCGGCGCGGAATGTATTGGGCCACGCCCGGTCTTCCTGCCAACGCATTAAATCATCCTGATCAGAAAGCGTGAGTTCTTCAAACGCGGCAGCGGCCTCTACTTCCAGCGTGGTGACGAGGGTACCGTACGGCATGTCCGGCAATTTAATTTCAGATAGCTTGAAACCCATTTCCCGGATGCGGGTTAATACAGCTTTGTCGCTGGCGGTGGCTTCTTCAAACCAGGCCGGGTCGTAGCCCACTTTAATATCTTCGGCGATAGCCTTCACGCCGTCGTATTCAAACCCGTGGTCAAGTGAACTGGCGTCGCCTGTATGTGCACCGTTCAGTACATCCAGCACCAGTGCGGTATCTTCCACATAGCGGCAAATAGGCCCGATTTTATCCAAGCTCCAGCACAGGGCCATCGCGCCGGTTCTGGGTACACGTCCGAAAGTAGGCCGAAGCCCAACCGCGCCGCATCGGCTGGTGGGGGAAATGATTGATCCCAACGTTTCGGTACCTATGGAAAAAGCACACAAGCCCCCTGCGGTAGCAGAGGCCGACCCGGCACTTGAACCGGATGATCCTTCTTCCAAATTCCACGGATTTTTAGTGAGGCCGCCAAACCACAGGTCGCCGTATGCCAGCGCGCCGAGCGTGGTTTTACCCAACAATATAGCGCCGGCATTTTTTAGGCGTTTCACAATTTCAGCGTCTTCTGTGGGCACGCGGTTTTTATAGGGTTCGGCACCCCATGTGGTGCGCACACCAGCTGTGTCGGCCAAATCTTTGACCCCGTAAGGAATACCGTGCAATGGCCCTTTATCAATGCCATTGCGCAAATCAGTGTCTGCTTGCCGTGCAGCAGCTTTCGCGCTGTCTTCCATCACGGTAACAAAACATTCAAGCTTGGGCCCAATGCGGCGGATGCGCTGGATATAAATATCAGTCAGCCGTACCGAAGAAATTTGGCCCGACCTGATCCAGGCCCCCTGTTTCCACACAGGCGCAAAGGCAATGTCTTCATCGCGCGGTAGTGGCCCTGCGTCAGTGGCGGCGATTTTCACATCAGTACCCTGCGGCGCATACAGGCGGCCAGGCAAGCGTGGGTCAAAGGTCTGCGCCGGGGCATCCGTGTTGGCAAGCGGGGCTTTTGACCGGCGCGTGCGAATGCGGTTTACCGTATCTTCCAGTCCCTCATAAATAAGGGCACGCTCTTTATCGGTGTAGGAAAGGCCGGTAATTTTCTCGGCAATGGCAAGGTCGGACGGTGCGTCAATTGGCGGGTGTTTCTCCGCGTCTTGCGCCAATACGCCGCCGGTAACAGCAAGGCCGCCCACCATGCCGGATGATTTTAAAAATTGCCGCCTGTCTACCGTTTTATTGCTTTGTTTACTGCCCAAATTTTTAGCCATGATCAAACTCCCTTTTCCCTGCAACCATACAACATAATTACAGGCGGTAGATCAAGCTTTGCTGACCTTGGACATGTTCAGAAACATCACTCTTGGGTCCAGAGCCGAGGGGTCATCTATTCAATAAAGTGCTACGTGGAACATGGACCCGGCATCGGAGCGCGGAGTGACGAAGGTTGACGGAGGAGCAGAGGAGATAAAGCAGCAGGCCTCCTTTTTACTCGTTGATACTGTATGAAAAAACATCCTGAAGCGGCACACTGAATGTGTGCGCAATCAAAAATGCCAGCTCCAGCGACGGCGAATATTTGCACTTTTCGATGGCAACAATTGTTTGTCGGCTCACTCCAACACTTGTTGCCAGCTGTTGCTGGGTCATTTCACCGTTATCGAAACGCAGGCGGCGAACGGTATTGCTGATTTGGCCCTTCTTCATATCAGAATCCCCGCCGGTACAGTGCCAGTTTGATACAGTCTGCCAGTATGCTGGCACTGTACAGGCAGGCAATGGTGAGCAAAATTACCAGATACGGACTAATGGTGCCAAACGTCATAACGCCGAGCAGCGCCATAAAGCCAAAACTGAAAGCAATAAAGGCAATTTGCATGGCCTTTAGCTCAATTAGCTTGTCTCGTTCGTCGGCTGCTTCATTGCTGTGCTGCTCGCCAGTTGCAACAGTGTGGACAATGGTGAAAATAATATGGGTGATGATGCTCACTACAATACCAATGCCAATCATAATGAAGGCGCTTTTGCCCACTAAATAGTTGGCATCTGGCCCACTAAGGGCGCCGCTGGCATGCAAGCCAGCCCCATAATAAATATAGAGCGCCAGCACGATAAGAGAGCTGATAAGGGAAACTGCAACACGTTTTTCTTGGGATGACATTGGTACCTCGCTTTGCTTTTTTTGTTATGTTTATTTAACATTAAGTAATAAATAAATTACTATATGTCAAATATAATTTACATATCAAATTCAAACCTGCACAGGTGCCCCGCCATGCACCCCGGTGAAACCCGGTGCGCGAAGTAAACGGTCATGTCAGTCTGTAAGGCGACGTGCCAAATACCGCAGTCCTCAAAACTTGTCTCTGGTGGTGTCGCTGTTTGGGTCCCGGTCAAAGATGGGGCAACGAATTCTCGCTATAATCAGTGAGAGGTGTTTTTCTTTATCCCTTGCGCGGGTCGGTATCGATAATATCCTGTTTTTCCAACATCTTAGTGAACCACGCAGCGCTTTTTGGATGGTTGGCCTGCCAGTTCATATCCGGCTGGCGAAAGCATAAATAGTCCAGCATACAGGCCACCGAAATGCTATCGAGTTTCCACCCGGAAAGCGTATCAATGACACGTGCCTCCAGCATATCCAGCCCGCGTTCAACCGAGGTGAACCAGCGTTTTTTCCACATTGCAGATTGTTCGCTGTCGGGCCGGGTGCTTTCCGCTCTCAGTGAAAACAGGGCATCCATCATCCCGTCTGCCAGCGCTTGAACGCCGAGGCGCTCCATATAATCTTCGCCCGTTCTATCTTGCCCTGCCAGCATCAGCAGATGCTCTACAATATAAGGGCTATCAAAAAATACTTTTCCGCCTTGTATCAAAGCGGGCACTTTTCCTAACGGGTTAATTCTTAAGAAATCCGGGTCATTTTCCAGTGGGATGCTGTGAATAATCTCCACTTCTCCGCCCATACCAAGCGACTTTGCCAATAAAAGCACTTTTCTGGAGTATGGCGACGTTACTGAATAATAAAGTTTCATATATTGTACCTACTATATATTACAGTTTTAATAGCAATCGTTTAGTGCGCGCTGCTTAGTCCCTCAATCATGGCCCAGGCCCCTTCCTGTGCCATTTGCATTTGGCGAGCATCCCCTGTGCCGCGTGCCAATATGTAGCCACCCTGAATGATTGCCGCCAGACTTCTGGAAACGGCTTCAGCGTCCAGATGCGGTGGCAGATCACCAGAGGCTTTAGCCTCCAGCAAGGCGGCTTTAAGGTGCGCACATACATAATCAAAATAGGCACCAACAATGGTACAAATATTTGATTCAATTATAGTTTTTTCACCCACTAGCCGCCCTAATTTACAGCCCTGCAACTCACCACGCGGTGTGTTCAAATAATCATACAGTCGGTCCATCGGGTCTTTACCTGCATCAAAAATACTATCAATGGCCGCGCGCAGTTCGCTGTCTACTTCTGTCAAAGCGGCAAGCGCCAGGTCTTCCTTGCCCTCAAAATGATGGTACAGGCTGCCTTGCCCGGCACCTGAAAGCCGCATCACCTTTTTAGGGCTCATGGCTTCAAAGCCTTGCTCCCACAAAAGGTTTTTGGCGGCATCAAGAATGTTTTGACGTTTTGACATGTGTGCTTCCTCAAATCTGTACATACTAGTTATTACAATTTTGAACCAAAGGCAAGAAAACATAGCAATCACGCGCGCCGATAATGGCGTTAGCCATCAGGATCGCTAAAAAGAGATTATAAATTCATTTTATGAAGCAAGGGCTTACGGCAAGCCGCTACTGCGGGTCAGATATTGTCTGGCTGCATTCAATCGTAATAGTCCAAAATCCGCTGGTATCGACAGACACTACATCCCTTGGTGCACACTGTTTATAAGCATTCGAAACTTCAACAGCATCGAATGCTAAATCAGACGCCCACAGCAACAACCCCAGTGCCAGCAAAGCTTTTAGCCTGATTGATACCCGTTCTGCTTTATCTGGCAACAACCCCACCGCGCTGGCTAGCGTTCTAACTGACCAGTGATGACATACTTTACCAGCGCCGCTACCTGGGCTGGCGTTTCGGCGACGGCAAGCGCCGTGGCGTCCACTTCTTTCAGCGCATGCGTAAGGTCGGGCGCGTGCTGGACGATCAGGCTTTTGCCTAGCGCTGTCGCATAGCCTGCGTCAAAGGCCGCATTCCACTGTCGGTATTTGTCACCAAAGCGAACCACTACAATATCGGCTTCTGCAATAAGTTTGCGTGTTCTAACGGCGTTTAATTTCGCGCCCATATTGTCACGCACAAAGGCGCTTTCGGGCTCGCCCAATATTACCGCAGCGCAGTCGTCGCTGTCGGCGTGCACGGTATTTGGTGCCAGCAACTCCACCGGCAGTCCGGCATTAGAAATGTTGCGCGCAATTTCGCTGCGCCAGTCGCTGTGAATTTCGCCAGAAAGATATATTTTCCACACTGTTTTGTTTTCACTCATGAAATCGCTCCATTTTGCAGAAAATACAACACCACTGAAAGGGTTACCACTGACAGCCCTGTTGATATTAACACTGCTGTTGCTGTGCGCCGGGCGCCAACGGCGTATCGCATTGCCAGAGTATAAGGCACCATGCCTGATGGCAGCGCAGCGGTGAGCGTTGCAACGCCTACCCATATTGGTTTTAGCCCAAGCCCAAAGCGTGTCACCGAGAATACCAGCGCAGGCATTACCAGCAGCTTCAGCGTCACAGACAGCATCGAATGATGAAGGTTGCCTGCAATACGCACGTTTGAAAGTGCCAGCCCTGCGGCAAAAAGCCCAACGGGCGCTGCGCTGTTTGCAGGCAATTCAAGTACTTTATCCAGCCAGTTCGGAAACGGCAACGACAAGCCCGACCACATCAGGCCAAGTAAAAGCGCAATCAAAATGGGGTTTTGCCGCACACTTTTGAAGGTGGCATGTAACAGCCCCGGGCCTTCGCCCCCGGTTTTCTGCGCGCGCTCAATAATAAAGGTAGTTACCGGAATAAGGGTAAGTGTATGAAAACTGAGGATCACCAACAGCAATCGCACCCCTTCGGCACCAAAGGCACCATCCATAATGGGAATGCCAATGAAACCGCCATTTATAAAGCAGCTTGTGAGAGAAAAAATGCCCTGTTCGGCGGGCGAAAAGCCAAACAAACGCCGGGTTAACAGCATGCCTGCCGTGTAAACCACATACAAGCAGCTATAATATGCACCAACAAAAACCAGCTCGTCAGCCGACGGCAGGTCTTTGGGCGCGAGCGAGCGGAACATTAATGCAGGAATGGCAACATACCAGACAAAAGCGATAAGTATTGCCGATGAGCCTTCCGGGAACAGTTTGGTTTTACCGAGGAAAAACCCCAGAGCCATAATCAAAAACACCGGGGCGATGATGGTGAATATATCTGCCACTTTTGCCCCTTCTATCTGTCTTGGTTCAGTCTCGGCTAACCAGTTTGCTCAAATAGTCTATTCGTAACTGGGTGGTTCATGCACGTTACCGCGCTGTTTCAAAAGCTGCAAACGAAGCGCGTTAAGCTTAATAAAGCCAGCAGCATCGCGCTGGTCATAAACGCTGTCTTCTTCGAATGTCACATGTTCCATCGAATACAGGCTGTAAGGGCTTTTGCGGCCCACAACATGCACACCGCCCTTATAAAGCATAAGCCGAACTGTGCCGGCGACAAATTCCTGGCTGTGATCAATAAGCGCCTGCATCATCTCGCGCTCTGGTGAAAACCAAAAGCCATTGTAAATACATTCGGCGTATTTGGGCATAATCTCGTCTTTAAGGTGCATCGCGCCGCTATCAAGCGTGATTTGCTCAATGCCCCGGTGCGCTGCCAACAATATGGTGCCGCCCGGCGTTTCATAAATACCGCGTGATTTCATGCCAACAAAACGGTTTTCCAGCAGATCAAGCCGGCCAATGCCATGTCTTTTGCCAAGCGCGTTTAATTTGGTAAGCAGCATGGCAGGGGAAAGTGTTACGCCGTTCACAGCAACCGGGTCACCCTTTTCAAATTCGACCTCAATATATTCAGGCTCATTTGGTGCATCTACCGGGTTATCTGTGCGGCAATGCACATATTCTTCCGCCTGCACCCATGGGTCTTCCAGCGCTTTGCCTTCGCTTGATGTATGCAACAGGTTGGCGTCCACACTGAACGGGCTTTCGCCGCGCTTGTCGGTTGGTACAGGAATGCCGTGTTTTTCTGCAAAATTAATCAGGTCTGTACGGCTATTCAATTCCCATTCACGCCACGGGGCAATCACTTTAATGCCTGGGTTCAGCGCGTAATATCCAAGTTCAAAACGAACCTGGTCATTACCCTTGCCGGTGGCACCGTGGCACACAGCATCTGCGCCTACTTCGGCGGCGATTTCGATTTGACGCTTGGAAATTAATGGCCGTGCGATTGCTGTGCCCAGTAAATATTGGCCTTCATAAACCGTGTTGGCGCGGAACATGGGGAAAACATAATCGCTCACAAATTCTTCGCGCAGATCTTCAATGAAGATATCCTTGATACCAAGCATTTCAGCTTTCGCGCGCGCCGGTTCCAGTTCTTCACCTTGCCCTAAATCAGCGGTGAAGGTTACCACCTCGCAGTCGTATGTAACTTCCAGCCATTTAAGGATGATCGACGTGTCGAGACCACCGGAATAGGCAAGCACAACTTTATTGATTTTATCCGCCATTGGAAAACTCCGGGGGGTTAACGCATTCAAAAAACTGCGGCGAGTATAGGATGAACGGGCTCCGCGTCAATTAAGACATTATAGTGCCTAGCAATAAGTTTTCTGTATTATTCCTGCAGATGTAAAAACTTCTTGCCCCTAACGCAGCGTCAGGGCCTAGAGCTATGATTAGTGAAAAATCAGGAGCCTGAAAATGTTATCAATTGGCGAGTTGGCAAAGCGGTCCAGCATCACAGTACGCGCCCTCAGATATTATGAGAGCAAGGGCCTGCTGAACCCCACGCGCAGCGAAGCCGGCCAACGTGTTTACAAGTATCCGGACATTATGCGCCTGCAGCAAATTCAGTTGCTGAAGCGTGCCGGGTTTACGCTTGGCCAAATCAAAAGCATGCTGGGGGCAGCGACCATCAATGCTGCCCAAATACTTGGCCTGCAAAAGGAGTTGCTTGAAAAACAAGTGACTGATGCTCAGCAAGCCTTGCATGCGGTAAATGATGCCTTGGCCAACCTTAAAGGCTCCGAAATAGACCTTTTCACTCTTTGCAACATGATCAAAATGGGAGAGACAACAATGGCGCTAGAGAAATGGCAAAAAGTTTGGGACAAATTCTATACGGATGATGAAAAAGCGCGCTGGGCAGCAGCCAAAGACGCTGTTCCACAAGACATAGCGAAAGCCCACGAAGCGGCATGGCCAGAACTGCTGGCACGCACCGAAAGGCTGGTTGGCGCTGACCCTGCCAGCAGTGAAGCGCAAGCTATTTTGTTAGAATGGAATGCCATGACGCAGGTGATTTATGACATTGACCCCACGCTCACCCGTGCTGCTGCAAAACTTTATGACAACATGGATGATTGGCCCGAAGGCGCGCCTGAAAAACCTTTCTCAAACGAAGTATGGGCTTTTATGCAAGCAGCGCAGAGCGTGGCAGACCGGCAGGTGTGAACCTGAGGTGTGATAATTGGAAACTGCCGGACAGACAGTGTTTGGCTAGATGCGGGTTCTTTTGAAAGCGGACATTTAGGTTTCCTGTCAATCTGGCTCCTTCTCGCCATGAGCAGACATTGCCAAGTCACGGTCCTAAAAGTATGGTCATTCAAATGACCAGATGAGTTAAGTGGTATCTAGTAATGATAAACTGCAATAGAGGAGCCCATGATCGCAGTTCGAAAAGGAATATGTTGAGATGATCCAAAGCCGAGATGGCAAGCAATTTTTTTACGCTATTCATGACTATGGCATGGGTGGGCACCACTACCTTATTCACGCGCAATCAATTGATGAGATAACAGCTAAGTTTCCTGATCCTCAGTTCGTCGTATTCAGTGAACCTCCAAAAGCGAGTGGCGGCCATTTTGATAAGGCTTTTCTTGCATTTACTTGTGCACTCAGCATTGAGGATGTTGAAGGCCCCGACTTGAAAGAACTTACCGATAAAGTAATGCCACGAGTTATCGGATGGGATGTGTTTAAGGAAAAATACTACCAGCCTACTAAGGCATGGATGGAATATATTGATTACTAACTACTGTTTATGCCGTTATCCCATTGAGGAGCCCATAGTCTGCTTCGGGTCATAAGCGGAAGTCGGGCTCGTGGGGATCAACGTCCGCTTTTGGCAAATATCCGGCACTCTCTGTCAGATTTTAGTTATCATACCCTAGGTCAGGCCAGTTGAAGAATGATGCGCGGTAGCTTCCGGTTGGGCCGCCAGAACCGCAGTTTCCTCACGCGCAATCTGTGCTTTTGATTTCTTCTCTGAGGCCGATTTCAGCTGTCCGCAGGCGGCCATAATGTCGCGTCCGCGCGGGGTGCGTACAGGGGCTGAAATGCCTTCACTAAATACAATGTCCGAGAAGCGTTTTATCTGCTCGTCGCTTGAGCATTCATACTCAACACCCGGCCACGGATTGAAGGGGATTAAATTCACCTTCGCAGGCAGTTTGTATTTACGCATCAAACGCACAAGCTGGCGCGCATCTTCATCGCTGTCGTTAATGTCTTTCAGCATGGCATATTCAAACGTGATGCGCCGGGCATTGTGGGCACCCGGATAATTGGCGCAGGCTGTAAGCACCTCGTGCAGGTTATATTTTTTGTTAATTGGCATAATTTCCGAGCGAACTTCATCATTCACTGCATGCAGGGAAACCGCCAGGTTAACACCTATTTCTTCACCTGCGCGTATCATGTGCGGCACCACACCAGAGGTAGACAAAGTGATGCGCCGACGTGAAAGCTGGATGCCTTCTTCGTCCATGACGATATCAAGTGCTTTTTTAACATTGTCAAAATTATAAAGCGGTTCGCCCATGCCCATCATTACAATGTTGGTAACCATGCGGCCAGCGGTTGGGCTTTTCCATTCGTCCAGATCATCGCGCGCAATCATCATTTGGGCGACAATTTCAGCGGCTGTAAGGTTGCGCACTAACCGCATGGTGCCTGTGTGGCAAAACTTGCAATTCAATGTGCAGCCAACCTGGCTTGATATGCACAGGGTACCGCGACCCTCTTCCGGGATATAAACAGCCTCGGCTTCATTGCCGTCAGCGAAGCGAATTAAATATTTGCGGGTGCCGTCTTCTGAATATTGCGCTTCCACAATTTCGGGGCGGCGCACTTCAAAATGATCCACCAGTTTGGCGCGCATATCCTTGGATATGGTTGTCATCTGATCAAAATCAGTGGCGCCCTTGTGGTAAACCCAATGCCATAGCTGGGTAGCCCGCATTTTCAGCTGTTTTTCAGGCACGCCGAAATCACGTAGCGCGTCTTTCAGTTCATCGCGGCTTAGGCCAAGCAGGTTTACTTTGCCGCTAGCTTCAGCTGGCACGCGCGGGGAGATAATCGGCTCTTGGCCGTTTGGGGTAATTTGCATTAGTGGCTCCTGCCTTTTGCGGAGCAAACCCGCGCCAGGACGTTTCATGCTGCCGGGCGTTCCACCGGGCAGGGATACTTGATTATCGGGCCTTATACGCGCCCATATACGTCTTGTAAAGATGCGCTAAGCAAACGGTCCGTAGGGTAATTTGTTCTAGTTTTACTAAAACTTTAACCTTTTGAGAGAAGCTTGCAAAACTGAGAGTCGGGGGATTGTCAGACAATCAACGGGGTTTAACTATGACGGTGCAATCTACAGAAACAAAGGAAGTCGTCGACACCAATCAAAACAACACTGACTGGAAACGGTTTTTTGACTTTCGTTCCAGCATTCGCGGCCGTTTGATCGCTGGTTTTGTAATGGTTCTGCTGGTTTATGTATTGTCTGTCATAGTCACTGCGTCAAAGGTCACTGATATCTCTGAAAATTCGGGACGAATCGCTAATTTACGCGTTCCAACAGCGGCAACAAGCGCGAAACTTGCCAGCAACGTCAATGCTTCATTGGCTTCGCTGCGGGGCTGGATGCTTACCGGGAATGACGTATTCAAAGCTGAACGCTCGGCCGTGTGGACAGACATCGATAAAAACATTGCGGCGATGAGCCAGTTTTCAAAAAACTGGACGGTGCCTGCCAATATTAAAAGATTGAATGACTTAAAAACAATTTTGGCGGAGTTTAGAACTGCTCAAGCAAACGTGGAGCGTATCGCTAACAGCGCCGAATCGTACCCCGCCAACCAAATATTGATCAATAAAGCCGCGCCTCTCGCTGCCATTCAAGCGGCGCAGATTACTGCGATGATTGACGAAGAACTGACCCGCGACGCCACAAAAGCGCGCAAAAATTTACTCGGTATTATGGCTGATGTTCGTGGTTCCCTTGCTATCAGCCTGGCAAATATTCGCGCCTACTTACTTTCTGGTGACATTGGGTTTAAAAACAAGTTCGATACGAGCTGGGCCAAAAACGAAACCCGATTCGGTGACCTGTCCAAAAGCAGCAGGCTTTTTTCGGCAAGTCAGAGTGCAGCATTTGACGCTTTCAAGTCCGCCCGGATGGACTTTGCACCCTTGCCAGTGTCCATGTTTGAAATCAGGGGTTCCAACCGCTGGAACATGGCCAACTATACGCTGGTAACTGAAGCCGCGCCCCGTGCCGGGAAAATTTTGGATATTCTGGAAGGTGCCAAAAATACACAAAATATCCGTTCTGGCGGCATGGTTGATAATCAAAAGGACCTGCTGAACGGGGATGCTCTGCAGGTGTCAGAGCAGATTGAAACGTTAATCACTTTGAATTGGGCATTATTGGTTGGCGGAATAGGTATCGCAATCGTAACAATTTATCTTACAAATCGTGCTATTTCCGTTCCCATTGGCTCCATGACACAAACCATGACAAGGCTGGCGGGAGGCGACAATGATGTGATTGTCGGCGATATCGATCGCAAAGATGAAATTGGTAAAATTGCCAGCGCAGTTCAGCTGTTCAAGGCAAATGCCATTGACCGTATTCGCTTGGAGGGAGAAAGCAAAGCGTTGGCTGAACAACAAGCTGCGGACAAAGAAGCTACTGAAGATAGGCGCCGCGAACGCGAGCAGGCGGAGCAAGAGGCCGAACGCGAACAGCGCGTTGCGCAGGCCCAAAAAAGCGAGGCTCTCGAAAAACTGGTCTCTAATTTTAATTCAGAAGTTGTTGGCATAATAAGCGACGTAACTGGTGCTTCATCACAGCTCGAGGCGACCGCCAAAACCATGAGTTCGGTCGCGAACGAAACTAACAGTCAGGCAACCATAGTGGCGGCGGCGGCAGAAGAAGTGAGTGCAAATGTACAAACCGTAGCCAGCGCCGCCGAAGAATTGGGCGTATCGGTTCAGGATATTGCATCACAGATTAAAAACACCAATGATCAGGTGCATGGGGCGTCGGTTAAATCCAAAGAAACCGCTCAGACCATGCAGGAACTGGAAGGTGCTTCAAAAGAAATTACCAATGTGGTTCAGTTGATTAATGATATTGCCGAGCAAACAAATTTATTGGCACTCAACGCAACAATTGAAGCAGCTAGAGCAGGCGAAGCAGGCCGGGGTTTTGCTGTTGTTGCCAGCGAAGTAAAAAGCCTGGCTACCCAAACAGCCCAAGCCACAAGCACCATTAATAGCCAAATTCTGGATGTGCAAAACCGTACGGCCACTTCTGCAACAGCAATGTCCGAGATTTATGATGCCGTCGAAAAATCTGCGGAATATGCAGCTGCCATAGCCTCTGGGATTGAGCAACAACAAGCCGTTACACTTGAAATTTCCAACAGTGTGCAGGAAGCAGCAAATGGGGCCGGTGAAGTAAGCCAAAACATCAGTGGCGTATCGGGCGGAGCAACCGAGACAACTGCCGCGGCCTCTCAGGTTCTTTCCACTGCACAGCAAGTAGCAAAAAATGCAGACAGAATGTCCAAATCCATAAAGCGGTTTCTGGATGAAGTTGCCACTGTGTCTGCCTCCTAGTTCTGGTTTTCACTAAGCCCAGGGGGCGCGGCCCATCGCATGTGCAACCATTTGTTTTTGGCTTTCGCTCTATTCCGCAGCAAGGGGGCGCGGTATCGGAGTGCCGGGTTTTGCCTTCACTGGAACACCGAACAGGGGCCGCAGTACTGGGGTGCGTTTGATGATAAATTCATAAATACCCGCGCAGCCTGCAACTGTTGCCAACAGCACCAGAAGGAACTCAGGCCACACCGACAACCCCAACTTGCCTATATAAACACCAGCCACAACAATCAGGCTTTGGTGCAATATATAATACGGAAATACAGCCTGCGTAAGATACGCAAGGCGCGCACCGGGGCGGTTTAAGTAGGCTTGTCCGGCACCCAGCATGGCTGTAATCAACACCCAGGCATAGAGGGGCCGCATGGCACGCACGATATTCTCAATAATAGTGATGCCGCCAAACCATGCATCCCAATTCGCCCAAAGAAGTGACAGCGACAATGCCAGCAGTACTGCGCCTACGGCGCCGATACGCCATGTATCAGCCAGCACGCGCCAGAATGTCTGGTTTTTTGCAATCAAAAGCCCGATCAGGAAATAACTGAAGTACCGGGCATGCGCACCCCAGTCGCCAACAAATGCGTGTGTTTCACGCGGGAACCAGATGTCAGTTGTGAAGCGGTACCCTATAAAGATAAACGCCGGTATGATGAATAGCCGCCCGCCGCCCATCAGGCGCTCAAACCAGGGGGCGTCCATCAGGGTTGCACCGCGGCGCACAAGCGGCATCAGCGGTACCACAAGCAAGGTATAAACCAGCATATAGACCAGATACCAAAGGTGGTTCCATGTGGGTACGTCAATCGAATAGCTTTGGTTGAAGGAGAGATATTCACCGTAAAATGCCATATAACCGGGGTTAATCTCGCCCTTGCCGAGCAATTCGAAATAGGCTTGCGGTGGTACAATCACAATCATGCCAAATACTAATGGCACAAAAAGCCGCATGAAGCGCTTGCCCGCGAAGCCCGAGGCTGAACTGGCTTTATCAACAGCGAATCGCAGTGCCACACCGGATATAAGAAACAAAAGCGATAACCGCCACGGACTGGACAGCCACATAAAGGGGTCAACACTGTCGTTCATATGGAGGCTTTTGGCGTGCCAGCCTTCACTGTTGAAAAACATGCCAATGTGATAAAATATCAGCAAACCAAAGGCCATCACCCTCAGCCAATCCAAATCATAGCGCCGTGTATTTGCGGTTATCATTTTATGTATCCTCAGCTTTTGTCGTGGTCGGTTGCTGATGAGTTTGCCCATAAGGCTACACTCTGCAGTAAATTTGGGCCAAAGAACACCTGTCCGGGCCAAGTGGTAGGCGTTGTTTTCCAGCAAGGGATGAACGGTATGGCTGCAGGGACAAACGGTAAGCGCCTGTTATTTTGGTGCTTTTCAGCCCGTCATAAGCGGCCTATGCTACCGCTATGGCACAATCGCATTCAACATATTGGCAACAGGTAAAATCCCGAACACGGGATCCCCTGCTGTATGTGATTGCAGGGGTAACGCTGGTGATTTCAGCGGTTAATGTTAGCACCAAGCTTTCAGACGCCGCAGATTATGGTGCCAACATGCCCTGGCAAAATCCGGTTACAACAGAATATTCAAGCGCTGCTGCCTTAATCCTTATCTTGCCATTTCTATTCGCCTTCTTTCACAGGCACCCGTTTTCGCTGGCAGGGTGGCACAAGCTGGTGCTGCCCTATATCACAGCCAGCATCGCCTTCTCGCTTGTCCATGTGCTGTTGATGGTTGCCCTGCGGCAAACCGCGTGGCCCATGCTATTTGACAGGCCGTATAATTTTTTCGCAGGTGGTATCAATGAACTAATCTATGAATACCGCAAAGATGCCATCACCTTCCTGATCTATTTACTGATCGCGGAATTGCAGCGGCAGGTCAGGCTGGCTAAAGCTGTTAAAACAGTGGCCGCAGAACCCATTACCCTGAAAAGCGGCGCAACAACCATTTTGCTACAACCCGCCGAGTTTCTGTTCGCCAGAAGCGCAGGAAATTACGCAGATGTTACGTCGCTATCCGGCACACAGTTGGCGCGCATCACACTGGCAGAGCTGGAAGCCGCGCTGCAATCAGGCGGATGCGACGCTGTGCGCATTCACCGGTCATGCATTGTGAACCGCACGGCTATTATGGAAACCACGCCCATCGCAGGCGGGGACCTGAGCGTTAAACTGCGCGGCGGCGAAAAACTGCGCGCCAGCAGGCGGTATAAAGACAAACTGGATGCCGCCAACTAGAGTTATGACTTAATCATCACCAAAGGTATGGCAAGCCATCTCGGTGGTGAGCCTCACGCTGCCAGGCCACTGGGCGAGCAGGCTTTTTATAACCCGTTCACGCGCATTACCGCCCCCGCCGAAATGCATTGGTACAACGGTTTCTATTTCCCACGCATCGAATATGGCTTTATTCTGGGCCGCATCCTTCATGCCGTACCAGTAAGCCAGCAGCATCACATCAACCGGCGTTGCATCAAGCCCTGCTTTTCGCAAGCTTTCGCTGGTTGCATTAATATCCCCGGTATGGAAAAAACTTTTCCCGTTAAGCGTAACCCGGTAGCCAATATTTTGCGGGCGATTTGGGCCGTGGTCAATGCGGTAGGCTTCAATGTGAACACCGGCAATTTCCAGCGCAACAGGCCCGCCTTGCCACGGCGGTAAAACCGAATGCACACGTGCAGCTTCAGCGTCGGTAAGGCCTGCCTGTTTCAGCAAATCAAAAGCCTCAGGCGGCATGATATATTCAACAGCGCTGTCAGCCCGTAGGTGCGCAAGCGTTGCAGCAGCATCAAAATGGTCATTATGATTATGGCTAACCAGCGCCACTTTAACTTTGGCAAAAGCGCCGGACCTTGCCATTAAATCCTTCATCAGGCCTTGTGAAGGCAGCCTGAATGCACCGTTATATTCATCTGTCATTCGCACTGCATCAAACAATACAGCAGCCTCTTTTCCTTCGGCCATAAAGCCAGCGTTCGCGATATGGCACAGCTTAACCGGATCAGCATTGGCAGGCGCTGACAATGCCAAAATTCCAATGGCGGCGCTTAATACGTGTTTGATCACTGAAACCTCATTCAGGGCAAAAACCCCGGCTTGGCCCGTCAATTGGGCAGATTGAATTCTAATAGTGCAGGTTAGCCTAGCTGCCCGCCACCTTGAAAACCACCCTGACCAATAGTTTAGGGTCTTGACCCTAGGTCAGCGTTACAAGCAGGCCTTTCCGCTCAAGGCGAGGGATAGGCACATCAAATAGCGCACCACCTGAAAACCCTTCGGTAAGCCTTAGGTGAACTGCGGTGCAAGCTTAACTACACGCCTTGGTAATGGCGTTGTAGGCGGCGGTGAAGCCTGACAGGCTGTAGCGGTCGTTGGTGTTGGTGCCGCGCTGGCTGGTGGCGCTTATAACAAGGCCACTGCCGCGTTTCATCGCGTCGATTGCAGCTTTGTCGTCTTTGGGGTCATACGCCCAAGCGCCGGTGCCCTCGGTGAAGAATTCCATGCGTTTGCGCCCGCCATCTACATTAAATTTGGCCGTACTGCCCTGGCGGATAGGATACCCCAGCACAGCGTTCACTTCCCCCACCACACCGTATTCAGGACGGTGCGAAACCATGATGTAAATGTCACCGCGCCGGGCGTTTTTTTTGCTGGCGGTTGAGGATTTTGGCACGCTGATAATATGGCAGGTGCGCTTGGCCCCGGTGCCGTAAACAAAGGCGTCCCAATCCCGGTATGACCCAATCGCACGGCGGCTGTCTTGCTGTGCGTTCGCGCTATCGGATAGCGGCACGACAAGCGCAAATACGGTGATCAAACAAACCCTGGCAAATAAATTCAATGTTGCTCTCCAAGCCTTGGCCTAACCTTTAAGGCTGGCCTTAATTATTTTCTTCTGCCGCTGCTGCCTTGCGGGCGCGTTTTGCAGCGTGGCGGTTTCTTACCCCGCCGTGTACGTGCGGTTCTTTTGGTACCGGTGTACCGCCAGCCACAATGGGCCTGTCCGGGTAGCCACCCAGCACCCGGTGCCTGTCATACATAACGATTGCACCAGCCGTAGCAACATTAAGACAGAATTTTGTTGGAATTTTGATTGTTTGATCACAGCGTGCGAGCATTTCAGGACTAAGGCTGGACCGTTCGCCGCCCAGCACATACACCGCCTGTAGCGGATGCTTAAAGCTGGGCAGATCAATCGAATCTTCCGTGATCTCAATCCCGATAATCTTGCATCCTTGCGGCACTTCAACGTCTGCTGCGCTGGCATAATTGAAAAAAGGAATCGCCTGATGACTTTTGCTGGTATCTGTAAAATCTTTGGTCACTGCCTCGCCGTTGTGGGCATACACCTTGGGGTTAACGGCAAAGGCAAACGCCGCCCCAAAAGCATGGGCCGTTCTGATAAGGTTGCCCATATTGCCGTGCTTTGACGCGTTATCGATACCAATTGCAAAATAGCCGCGCATTCATGCTTCCTGTTGTTTGTTGCGAATGTCTTCTGTGAAACAGGCGTCCCGGTGAAGAGCTGCAAAAACGCAACTTATCACCAAGATGGCTGAAATCACCAGCAGCGATGCCTCCAGCTGCCATTCAAAAGCCAGCCCCAGAACAATCGCTGCCACGGGCATAAGGCCCACGACCAAAAAAGTGAAGAAACTCATCACTCGCCCTAACAGGGCTTCCGGTGTTTTCTGCTGCACCCATGTGGTGAAATTTATCATCACATAGCTATCCAGCATGCCAGAGATAAAAAACACCAGCATCGCCCACCAGTAGGGTTCATAAAGCACAATCAGGCCAATCGCCGCCCCTGAAAAGGCAAACGCTACAAACATAATACGCACCAGATAGCGTTCACCAATAGGCTTCAGCGCGCCGCCCGCCATTGCCCCGATAAGTGCGCCGCCGCCCCATGCGGTTACCATCAGCCCGAATATATATGCGGGCTCCAGAAAGCGGGCCTTGGCAAGTGCAGGCAAGCCAACAAAAATAGTGGTCTGATAGAAAAACTCTAAAATGGCGATACCGATAAACCCCAGGCGAATGGTTGGTCTTGACCAAACCCAGCGCACAGCCTCGCGCACTTCACCAAGTAAGCTGCTGTTTTTATCTGCCGACTTTCCGTCTTCGTCCTCTGATGCGAGCGCACGGGAGCGTACAAATATAAGCGTTAAAAAACTGGCTGCGAAACTCAGCGCATCAATAAAAAAGGCCCGCGCAAACCCGGCGCGGTTGCTGGCATAATCGGCTGCACTGCCGCCGCCGTGCTCAAGGGTGTTTGCCTCACCCGCAATGATAAAACCGGCAATCGCAGGGCCAATGATAACACCAACATAAATTGAACCCTGCACCAACGCATTGGCTTTTTGCAGCATGGCCTTTGAAACCAAGCTGGGCACAATGGCAATGCTGGCCGGATAGAAAAATGCGTCCACAATGCCAAATGTCAGCGCCACCGCAAATATCACCTCGGTGGTTGCGCGGTCTTCATACACCAGCCAGGCAACCATCATTACCAAACAACAGCGCACCAGGTTGGTGACCAGCATCACAAGACGCGGGCTGTAACGGTCAACAAAAGCGCCGCCCATCAGCATTAATATCGCGCGCGGCAACCCCTGCGCGGCAAACACGGCACCGGTGAGTGCAACATTTTCTGTCATCTGCAAAACCAGCAACGGAAAGGCAATAAGGCTGATATGGTCGCCAATCACCGAAATAAATTCGCCGACCCAGAAGGTTAGAAAGTTGCGATCTTTGAAAAGCTGCAGCATAAGGGGCATCCAATGGTGAAGGCACTTGACCCTACCGCCGTAAAATACAGTGCTGCAAGCCCGCTTAAGGGTGCCCGCACCACCAATGATAACGAGAAGACCAGATGGCTGATAAAAATACAACATCCTCACCAGCGAGCGTCTCTGCTGGCATATCTTCTGATGCAGCTTCTGGCACACCTGCTGTGTCGCCCATGCAGCAAATGCTAATAGATTACGGGCCGCTGATTATATTTTTCGCAGCCTATAAATTTTATGACATCTATATAGCAACCGGCGTGTTTATGGTGGCTATTCTTATTGGGCTGGTGGTTTCCAAAATGTTGATCGGCCATATTTCAGGCATGCTGAAATTCACCTTTGCCATTGTGATGGTGATGGGTGGGTTAACGCTTTATCTGCAAGATGAAACCTTTCTGAAGATGAAGCCTACAATTGTTTACGGGGTGTTTGTTGCCATTCTGGGCGTTGCCATGATGCGCGGTAAACTGATTATTAAAAACATGCTGGCAAAAAGCATTGAGGCCGAAATTGACGATACCGTATGGCGCACTGTTACCAAACAGGCGATGGTTTTCTTTGGCAGCATGATGCTGGTTAATGAAGCCGTTTGGCGCACCCAGAGTACCGATACATGGGTAAGTTTCAAAGTGTTCGGCTTCACCGGCGCGTCACTGGTTTTCACCTTCTGGATTATTTTCCAGCTTATGAGCCACATACCGCATGATGATGCGCAAGAATAACGCTTCAATATTTTCCGAGCCTGATGAAAGGGTGCCAATCATCGTGGCTTGGTAAAAGAGGCGCAGCTGCTGCTTGGTTCGGAAGTTAACTCAGTGTGGATTTTTGTACCAAAAGGATTGTCCGCATTAAAATAGCGAATTCATGTCCTCTGTACTGTCAATGCGCTCGAACGTGACACAAAACAGAAGCATGTTAACGTCTTTATTTTCGTCAAAAAGCGGGCAGCCAATCACACCGTAATGGCGATAATCTTTCCCGGCCCACTGCATTTCTTCCAGATAGGCATAATAGGGTTTTTGGTTGTCCACCAGCCATTGAAACCTGCTTTGCAGTGCCTCGGTATTTGGTAATTCGTCCAGATAAACACCGGTAGTCTCAAAGCCTATTGCCTCGCTATAGCGGGTGCCAATAAGCCGTACCTTAAACCGGTTTGTTGGCACGTCGTGGTCTACAAGTGCCAAATAGGGCAGGTGGTTTTTCAAAAGCATGGGGGTTAAATGAGCGCGTGCAGCATGGCCGTATTCGGCGCTCACATTCTGCCAAATTCTGTAAACATCCTTCAGTGTATCGAAGGGGATTTGATCTACAGTAGGGTTTTCAATAAATTCAGCGGACATACACTGCAACCTGCATGGACTATAAAATTCAAGTTCGCCCAGTATTATACCCGAATATCAATGATTTGACCAAGAGGTTGATTTCTAAGTTCATTTTCACGAACAGAGGTGCGTCCTGCCGGGGCTTCACGGTTATTACCTGCCACCTTCACCACACGCGCTTTTGCCTGATCCAGTTCTTGCGCTGAAGAAAGCTGGTTGGAGCGGTCGCCTTGTTTAACAGGTAGTTGCCGGTTGTTCCGGTTTTCGTCACCGCGTGCCTTGATGCGTTCATCTAGCACATCAACAGAGCGCGGCCTTGTTTCTGTGCTGCCAGTGCGCGCACGAATGCCGGATCTATCCGCCTGTAGCTGCGCCTGCAATTGAGCACGCAGCGTTGAAGCGTTGGTATTTATGTCGACCATGGTCTACTGACCCTAATCAGAAATATGAAAAGCTAATTCTTGGCTTTACCTCAGGCAGACGAGTTCTTCGGGCCCGGTTTGTAGATGCTTGATCAATGAGGAAGCAACCGTAGCGTCCAAAAGTGACCAGTGTGTTAAAGATTGAGATCTTTAGTTAAATTGTCAAGAAACGCCTGTAATTGTGGGCGTTTATCTGGCTCCACTAGATCGAGCGCCCTAGTTAACGTGGCTATTGCAGCATTTTGTTCTCCAAGTGCCGCCTGAGAGCGTGCAAGCATCACCCAGCCTTCAATGTCATCTGGTGCCGATTCGAGCCGTTCTGCCAAACGGGCAATCATCGACCGCACAAAGGCATCTTGTTGCTCAGCAGACATTTCCGCCACGCTGTCTATCTGATCTTTAGTGAGCGTGGGCGGTGCTACACCCACTTCCGCCAGCCGCTGTTGCACGGTTGGCATCCAGGGCGCATCAACCGGTGACCGGTCAGCAAGGGCGGTCCAAATCGCCTTGGCAGCGTCCCTGTCGCCCAACTGCAAACGCGCCAAACCCAAATAATAATGCCCGGCCGGATGCTCCGGTTCAACAGCCAGAAGCGCCTGTACCAGCATATTTGCGGCGGGGGTAATTTGCCCGTTCGCCATCATAATATAGGCCTCTAGCTGTCGCACCCGCCAATTATTGTCTTCCGGGTCAAGCCGTACCAGCACACCATAAGCATTAGCTGCCACAGAGAATGACCGGGCAGTGTTTGCCACTTCCCCTAATAATTTCCACTGGTTTTGGTCATCAGGGTTATTTGCTAAATGCGCCTGTAACTGATCAATTGTTTCCCCGTAACTGGGGCCATCATCAGTGATAGGTGCTTGCAACAAACTGGCAGCCTGGCCGGGCTGCGACTGCACACCCGGGCTGCCCACCTGGTTATAGATAAATATACTGCCTGCAATTAGCACACTGCATACTGCGGCTGGCATGGCAAAACTGCTACGCTTGCCCGTTTCTTTGTTTTCCTGATAGTCTGCGAGCCGTAATATCCGCCGTTCAATTTCAAGCCGGGCGTTTGCTACGGCGTCTTTGGTGAGCAACCGGCTTTTAAGATCATCTTCCAGCTCGGCAAGTTGGCGCTTGTAATGCGCCACAGGATCAGCCTCGCTTTCGTCTTCCGTGCCGCCCGCAAAGATCAGCAATAAAACAGGTATGACCGCCAAAAAAAGCAATGCCCAGATCATGCTTTGTCTCCGCGCGTTATCAACTGTTCGATCTTTTCTTTTTCTTGTGTCGTAAGCGGTGCCGGGGTGTTTTTCTTACGTGTTGTTAACACGCCGTACAACACCAACGCCAAAAACAGGAATGGGGATGCCCACAGGAAAAGTGTCATCTGATTGAAGGGTGGGTCCAGCAGTACCCAGTCACCGTAGCGGTCAACCAGATACGACCGCACTTCGGCTGGTGTATCCCCCAGCGCAATGCGCTCTCGCACCAACAGACGCAGGTCTTTTGCCAAATCAGCGTTCGAATCTTCAATGGATTGATTTTGGCATACCAGACAGCGAATTTCCTTCATCAAGGTGCGTGCTATGGCTTCCTTTGCCGGGTCAGCCAGAGGTTTTTCATCCACCGCAACGCCGAAGGCCGAGTTTGCAGGCAGCATGGTAACGGTCAAAATTAACGCTGCAAAAAGGACGCGCATCATTCAAGGTCCCTCAACTGAGGCAGCAAACGCTTTTCCATGCTATCGCCAACAATCGGGCCCCAGTGCCGGTAGCGGATAATGCCGTCGCCGTCTATCAGGAAGGTTTCCGGTACGCCCGTAACACCCCAGTCTATCCCCACACGGCCATCACGGTCTTGCGCTGTTTTTGTAAAGGGTGTGCCAAGTTCATCCAGAAACGCCAGCGAACGTTTGGGGTCGTCCTTATAGGCAATGCCAATGATAGGGATGTTCAGCTCATCGGCTAATTTCATCAAATTATCATGCTCGGCACGGCACGGCACGCACCAGCTGGCAAAGAAGTTTACCAATATAGGCTTGCCGGTTTTCAGGTCTGCTTCGGTTATTGCCGCGCCGCCCTCAGCAAGCGCAGGCAAACTAAAAGCGGGGGCAGGCTTGTCGATCAGAACACTTTTAATCTCTTTGGGGTTGCGGTCACCGCCCATCATTTTGAAGAAAACAGCGAAGATTGCAAATACGATCAAAAGCGGTATGAAGCGGCGGTATCCTTCCATATTAAGCCTCCTGCTTTGCAGGTTTTGGTGTGCTGCGGCGTTTCCCTGCTGGCGCTCCGATGCGCTGACGGCGGTCAGTAAGCGAGATTAGCCCGCCCAGCACCATAAAGGCTGAGCCGAGCCACAGCCCTGAAATCAACGGCTTGAAATACAGCCGAACCGACCATGCATCCCCGCCTGCATGTTCACCAATAACAGCATACAGATCACCGCGTACCAGCGGGTAAATACCGGCCTCTGTTGTGTTCATGGGCGGGTCGCTATACACCCGGTCTTCCGGCAGCAAGCGCGCAATAAAATGCCCGTTTTTTTCAACCAAAAACTTTGCGCGTACAGCGGTATAGTTTGGCCCGGCCACAGGCTCTACCGCCTCCAGCGTGAAGGTAAAGCCGCCCACCTCTGTGCTCTCGCCGGTTTTCATTAGCCGCAATGTTTCATCTGTCCAGGCTTCGCTAACCGTAATGCCCAGAATGATAATACCGAGCCCCATATGGGCCAGGCTCATGCCCCAGGTGGCGCGCGGCTGACGCTTTGCCCGTTTGAAAAACTGGCCCGGCTGCCTGATAAATTTGATCCTGCTATTGATTTCCAGAAAAACAGAGATAATCAACCAGATACCCAATGCCATGCCAAAGCCGGTCATTAACAAGCCGGCCGCGTCATGCCAAATGACCGACCAGAATATAACCAGCGCAATAATTACCGCGGGGAGCAGAACCTGCACTGTTTTGCTAATGCGTCCACGCTTCCAGGCCAGAAGTGGCCCAAAACCAAGTGCGACAATAAGAGGGCTCATCAATACTGTTGCGGCATATTCAAAGAAGGGCGGCCCAACTGTTATCTGCGTACCGTTCATTGCTTCCAGCATCAGCGGATATAGCGTACCCACCAGTACAACAGCAGCAAAGGTTGCCAGAAGAATATTATTTAAAATCAGGGCGCTTTCACGGCTTGCCAACCCGAACATTCCGCTGGGAGCCAGCCGGGGTGCGCGCCATGCATAAAGTGCCAGCGATCCGCCAATGGTTAAAGCAAGGAATGCCAGAATGAAAATGCCACGTTCGGGATCAACAGCAAAAGCATGTACCGATGTCAGTACGCCAGAGCGCACCAAAAAGGTGCCAAGCAAACTGAAGGAAAAGGCCACAATCGCCAGTAAAATGGTCCAGCTTTTAAGGGCGTCTCGTTTTTCAACTACGATGGAGGAATGCAACAGTGCCGTTGCTGCCAGCCACGGCATAAAGCTGGCATTTTCAACCGGATCCCAAAACCACCAGCCACCCCAGCCAAGTTCGTAATAAGCCCACCAGCTACCAAGGGCGATGCCGCCCGTGAGAAAAACCCAGGCCGCGAGTGTCCACGGCCTAACCCAGCGCGCCCATAAAGGGGTTACTTCACCTTCAATAAGCGCTGCAACAGCAAAGGAAAAAGCCACGCTCAGGCCCACATAACCAATGTAAAGCATGGGCGGATGAAACGCGAGGCCGGGGTCTTGGAGCAAGGGGTTCAGCCCGTTACCTTCCAGCGGTGCAGGGTCAAGCCGCATAAAGGGATTGCTGGTAAATACCATGAACAGCAAGAACCCCACCAGAAGCGTACTTTGTACTGCCAAAACCCGTGACCGAAACCTTAGCGGCAGGCTTTTACCCCTAAAGGCAACACAGGCAGCGAACAGACTAAGGACCAGCACCCACAACATTAAGCTGCCTTCATGGTTTCCCCATACGCCTGATATTTTATAAAGAAGCGGCTTTGCTGTATGTGAATTTGCCGCCACGTTCACAACAGAAAAATCAGAAACAACATAAGCATAGGTAAGCGCGCCAAACGCTGTTGCGGCCATTAAAAACTGGCCATAGGCAATTTGCCCGGCAAGTGCCATCATACGGGTATCGCCGCGTGCAATGCCCACTTGGGGGACAATCGCGCCCAGAACAGAAAGTACAAGCGCCACAATCAATGCAAAATGGCCAAGTTCAGGGATCATCCACCATACTCGTTGTTATTTGGGTTATTTGGCTCGCCGTTACTTTCAGGGTGTTCACAGGCTGCTGCGTTTTTAGGCATGGTGCCGGGGGCCGCGTAATTTTCATCATGCTTGGCCAGCACGATTTCAGCCACAAAAATACCTGATGCGTTCAGCGCGCCGTCTGTTATCACGCCTTGGCCTTCACGGAAGAGGTCAGGCAGAATACCGTGGTAGCTAACGGGAATGTCGGTAACGCAGTCTGTAACGGTGAAGCTAAATGTAAGTCCGTCTTCAAGCTTTTTGAAGCTGTCCTTTTTCACCAGCCCGCCAAGGCGAAAGCGCTGGCCTTCCTTGATGTTTTTCTCAATCACAGCAGAGGGCTGTAGAAACAGGCTTAGGCTGTCACCGCCCAGCGCAAACAGCACCAACAGAACAGCACCCACCAAAACCGCCAAAGCCGTACTAACAACCAGCAAGCGCTGTTTTTTACGTGTTTTAAGCCCTGCAGCCATTAGTTTTGCTCTTTTCTACGACGGCGAAGGCTTGCAGCTTCGCGCTCAACGGATTTCATCTTGCGGTAACTTGTCAGGCCCAAACCAACCAGCGCCACACCTGATACAGCATACGTGATAAGTATATAGAGGCTATAATCTGCCATACTCTATGTCTCGTCCTGCATTGACATCTGCCGCATCACATCAATTTTACGTTTGTTAATTTCCAGCTTCATGCGCCACAAAACCAGCACCGTAAAATACAGCTGGTACGCAATACCCATAATGAAAAGCGGCTTGAGCATTTCTGCCGGCATCGACGGACCATCGCTGCGCATAATGCTGGCGCTTTGGTGCAGTGTATTCCACCATTCGACAGAAAATTTGATAATGGGCAGGTTCACAACACCCACGAGCGCCAATATGGAAGCAGCGCGGCCCGCTTTTTCGTCGTCTTCCATGGCTTCCCACAGCGCTATATAGCCCAGATACAGGAAAAACAGCACCAGCACAGAGGTCATGCGGCCATCCCACTGCCAATAGGTACCCCACATGGGTTTGCCCCACAACGCGCCTGTTATAAGTGCAAGCCCGGTTATGATGGCACCAATGGGCGCAGCAGCTTTGCCTGCAATCAGGGCCAGCGGATGGCGCCAAACAAGTGCGACAAAACTTGCCGCTGCAATAAAACCGTATATGGACATCGAAGCCCATGCTGCAGGTACATGCACATACATTATGCGTACGCTTTCGCCCTGCTGATAATCTGGCGGGCTGTCAAACAGCGCATAATAAAGGCCCGTACCAAAGGCTATGGCACCGAAGATTACGGCCCACGGCAATATCTTGTCCGCGAGACGGTTAAACTTGGCTGGATTGGCGAATCTATGCATGGGCCTTACCTAGCGTCTTCGCGCGCAAGCGGCAAGTGCGACTTGCTGTCTCAGGTACACTGACAGGCATTGCTTTCAACTTCCCTTTACCGGCTACAATCATATCAAACAGTGGCTGGCTTATTCCAACGCTAATCGCAGGCTCGCTGCTGTTGCAACAGGTGCTATCACTAAAGATACAAGCGACACCGCACCCAAAAGCGCCAAATGGGGCAGCGGGTCAGCGCCTAGCGCTGCGGCATCTACTGCACCCACACCGAATATCAATGTTGGAATATAAAGCGGCAGCACCAAAAGCGACATTAAAACACCGCCGCGCCGGATGGAAACAGTTAACCCCGCGCCAATAGCCCCCAGCAAACTTAGCGTCGGAGACCCAATTAACAGCGATAATACCAGATACCAATAGCTCTCTACCGGCAGGTTTAACAAAAGCGCCAGCAGTGGTGCTGCAAGGATCAGTGGCAGAATGGTGGCCACCCAGTGTGCCGTAATTTTGGCAAAAACCACCCCGGTTAAGGCAAGCGGAGACCCCATAAGGTCATCCAGGCTGCCATCTTCATAATCCGCCTGAAAAAGCCGGTCCAAACTAAGCAAACAGGCAAGCAACGCCACAACCCAAATCACACCGGCCGCAATTTGTGCCAGCATTTCCGGTTCTGGCCCTACACCCAGCGGAAACAACGCCACCGCGATTAGAAAAAACGATAGCGCCATCGTACCTGTGCCGCCCTGCGACCAGGCAAGCCTGATATCGCGAGCAACCACACCCCTGAAAATTGCTACGCTGCTCATAACCAGTGTTCCAGATGGCCGCTGCCAGCTTTAAAGGCCTCGAGATCCAACGTTTCGCCGTTGAGGTCGATCGGATCGTGTGAAGCTGCAACAATGATTCCGCCGCATTCGATATGGCCTGCCATTAAGGCCTCTAGCCGCTTGCGATTTTCAGTATCAAGCCCCACTGTGGGTTCGTCCATTAGCCAAATGTGGCGGTCCAGCAATATAAACCTCAACAATGCGCAGCGGTGGGTTTGGCCGCTGGAGAAATACTTCAGTGGTTGATCTATCAGGTCCCCCAAGCCAAATCCGTCCGCTGCTTGTTCAAGCGTATCGGTGTGCAAATGTGTGCCTGTCATCAACTGATATAAGCCACTGCAATTCTCTCGCAGGGTAAGCACCGGCTTTAGTCCGTGTTGATGGCCCGAATATATAATTTCACCGGTGCGCGCTGCTGCCGCGCCGTTTATTATGTTGCCGCGCCAATATATATCGCCGCTGTAAACCGGTAGCAGCCCCGCCAAAAGCCGCAGCAATGTTGATTTTCCGCTGCCATTGTTACCCTTTAGGTGCAAATAGTCCCCTGAGCCAATGTCAAAGCCAAGGCCTTCAAAGACCATACGGCCACCACGCCGACAGGCTAGCTTGTCTGTCTTGAAGCGACAATCAGGGTAATGATTATTTTCACTGGGTACCATGGCCGCACGCTAACCAATGCCGCGTTCGCAAACAAGAAAAGAAATATCGCACAAGCCAGCCTAACATCTTCAATAAATGGTCTATTTAACTTATATGGGAATGACGTATTGAACTTTGGGGCACCGATGGATTTAGAATCGCTAACATGGGTATGGTCCGACGGCATTGTGATTGCCGTTATTGTGCTTTTGGCGCAGCTAATGGCCAGCGTTCAGGTGATGCGCAGCAAAGATGATGTGCGTTCTGCTATTTCCTGGATTGGTCTTTTATGGTTGGCACCGGTATTTGGCTTGCTGGCTTATATGCTTTTTGGTGTAAGTCGAATTAGCCGCCGTGCGCGGCTTTCACGTGAAAAACGTGGCCTTGCACCGCGCACTGGCACCATGGTTGACCCGGGTGGTCCCTCTTTAGCTGATGCTGTTCCAGACACCGAAAACCGGTGGCGTGCCCATGCGCGGCTGGCTGGGCGTGTATGTGCAACACCGCTTACCCTTGGCAACCGGATTGAACCGCTGGAAGGCGGACGGCAAGCTTACGATGCCATGATAAAGGCCATTGATGAAGCAAGCCACACCGTAGCGCTTACCACCTATATATTTCAGGCAGATCAGGCGGGCAGGCGCTTTGTAGCGGCACTGGCTCGCGCGCATGACCGCGGAGTGGAGGTGCGGGTTCTGGTAGACGCTGTTGGCAACTTGTACGGCCTGAGGCCGGTTTCAAACCTGCTGCGGCGGCGCGGCGTGCCGGTGGCTGTTTTTAATCCGGCGCGGTTTTCGTGGCGACTGGCCTTCTTTAACCTGCGAACCCACCGAAAGCTTCTGATTATTGACGGCATACAGGGCTTTGCGGGCGGCATGAACATTCGCAAGCATCATCTGCAGGGTGAAGACGGCAAGCCCCGTGTGCAGGATAGCCATTTCCATTTGGAAGGCCCCATCGTTAGCCAAATGATGGATGCTTTTGCTGATGATTGGGCTTTTTCCTGCGGGGAAGAACTGGATGAAGCCACCTGGATGCCTGCCGTTGAGGCCAGCAAGGACGCGGTGAAAAAGGGCATTACTGCGCGCGCTATAGCCGACGGCCCTGATGAACCGCGCCAAAAAGCGGCGATGGTGATTGAAAGTGCGCTTGCCGCCGCGCGCGAACGGGTGCAGATCGTCACGCCGTATTTTTTACCAGAGCAAGCCCTGCTGTCGGCACTGAAACAAGCAGCTCTGCGCGGCGTACAGGTAGATATATTGGTGCCCGAACATAATAATCTGCCGCTGGTGGCGCTCACATCCATGTCAAGTGTGCGCCAATTGGTGCAGGCGGGCTGTAACCTTTACCTGTCAAAACCACCCTTTGACCATTCAAAACTGATGATTGTTGATGGCTGCTGGGCGCTGTTTGGGTCCAGCAACTGGGATGCGCGCTCTTTCAAGCTGAATTTCGAATTTAATGTGGAAGCGTACCACGACGGATTTGGCAGCCGCATGGCAGAATGGGTGAAAAGCCGGTTTGATACAGCCAGCCAGGTATCGCTGGCAGATATTGACGCCCGGCCCATGGCGAAGCGCTTTATTGGCCGTGTACTGTGGCTCGCCAGCCCGTATCTTTAACGCGCGCAGTGTTCAGTAATACCCAAACGCCTGCGGTACGTCAGTCTTTCGGCATATATTTTTGGCTACGCGCTTCGACCTCGGCTTTCAGGACCTGTTCCAGGCCTGCCATAAACAGTAATTCGGCAATTAAAAAAGCGGGGGCGATTAATATTTGCAGCAGGTTATCAAACAGGGCCGGTTTGCGCTTTTCAAAAATATGGCCGGCGAACTGGATGATCCAGCCGATGATAAACAGGCCGAGGAAAGACTGCCACGCGGCAGGGCTTTCCATCAATGAAGCCATCTCGGCAACTACCATCAAAAACCCGTACAGCAAGGTTGCTATCACCCCCACCAGCGGCGCGGAGATAATATAAAACAACAATAGCAGGCTCATTAAAAGCGCTGCCAGTGTTAGGGGCCCGGTTTCAAAATCCATTATTGGTACGGTGGAGGCTATTATCAGCACCGAAAATACAATCATCGGCACACCGATATGGTGCGTTAATTGATTAAGGCCGTTCCGGTGATAGGCCGAATACATAGCCATTTGTTCAAAAAACCAGTTGCGCATTTTTCCCTCTTTTTGTTGGTGCCCACACCCTGCAAAAGAAGATGTATCGCCGTAGCGTACAAATCAATTATTTTTCTTGTCCGCACTCTGCCCTATCTTCTGCTTAAAGCATATTTAAGGAGCCAGCCATGACCCCAGCCATGACCTATGAAACGCTTGATATGAGCACACAGGGGAATGTTCGCATCATCCGCCTGAACCGGCCTGAAAAAATGAATGCCTTCACGCCGACAATGGCTGCCGAGCTTTTAAGCGCATTAGATGATGCCGACGCTGACGACAGTGTACGTGCGCTGATTTTCACCGGTAATGGCCGGGCTTTTTGCGCAGGCATGGACCTGTCACCAAGCGGTAACGTTTTTGGGCTGGATGAAAGCATTGACCCCAACTCGCCCGAAATGGAGCGTAACCGTGATACTGGTGGCACTGTGGTGCTGCGCATGTTCCGCATGAAAAAACCACTTATTGCCGCCATTAACGGCGCGTCGGTAGGGGTGGGTACCACCATGCAATTGCCGATGGACGTACGTATCGCATCGCCCTATGCCAAATTCGGGTTTGTATTTTCACAGCGCGGCATCACGCTGGAAAGCTGTGCCAGCTGGTTCCTGCCAAGGCTGGTTGGCATGGCCAAGGCGCTTGAGTGGTCGTTTAAGGGTAATGTTTTCGGCGCTGAAGAAGCCCTTGCAGGCGGCCTGATATCAGAAATTGTAGAAGCTGATACGCTGATGGACCGTGCTCTGGAAATCGCGGCCAGCTTCACTGAAAATACCAGCCCCATGTCGGTTGCTGTTAACCGTCAGCTTTTGTGGCGCATGATGGGTGCCTCGCACCCCATGGAGGCACACAAGATGGATAGCCGCACCATGTTACATACCAGCACCCGCGACGGGCGCGAGGGAGTGCAGTCATTTCTGGAAAAACGCATACCGGAATTTGCTGATAAAATATCAGCCGGCGTTCCCGCTGGCTTCAACTGGGACGAAGAACCGCCGTTTGAATAAACTGGCCGTGGCTATGTAGTAAGGCCAAGGTCAATATAGGTTATTGATTTGGTAATACGCTGGCGAATACCTGCCTCAACAGAACGCTGCATTTCAATGTCGTTTGTCTCAAAATCATAACACCCAATAAAAATGGTTGGGTTGCCCTCTGCCGACAGCGTTGGCAAAATCAGGCCAGAATAGTTGATGGTACGATCATTTTTATCAATGGCGTCATCATCAATAAGGCAGCCACAAGGCCTGCTTATAATTTCCTTGTAAGCGGCCCGGCGCGCAGTGGCCGTATCCGTATCCAGATGATTAAGAAGATTTTCACCCGCCATGTTCACCGGCCAAAGGCTATCGTGCCCACCGCCAATTAATCGAACAAGCTGCGTTTCCTCATCAACATATTCGCTAACGGCCATTGTATGTAATACAGGCGCAATCTTTAGGGGGTCAAAGTCAGTCCGCTTTGGCAGTGTGCCGCCTGCTTCAGCCAGCAGCGTGCGGTAATAGGTCCAGAAAACAGCCTGTACGCCTGTTGGGGCAAAATCAGCAAACGGTATCTGGTAAATATTCAATTATAATTCCTCATGCGCGCTTTCGCTTTGTACCATTAGGCCGCGCTGGCGATGTTGGCGATACTGCGCTCGTCTGCCCGGTGGCGAATTGCTTCGAAGCTATCACTAATCAGTATCTCACCGTTGTGGTAAACAGGGCGTAAATGGTTTGCACCTTTTGCACAGTTCGCCAATGTAGTGGTGTAAATCCCGTCCTTGATACCCAGCGCCATAATGCCTCGTTTTGAAAGCTTGCGCATATCGGTAACGGGTTCCTTGAACACATCGCGCCATTCGCCGTCTATTTCAATCGCGGAGCATTTCATCGCAAACTCCTGGCTATCCCGGTTACATTGCTGCAACAGGCCCGAGCCCATGCCAAACACAATGTTTTCAACCGACAGGCCTTCGGCTTCCATGTGGGCGAGTATCCTGCCAATACTGTCTGGCGTAATGCCGTCACCCTGCAATACACGTACATAATCAGGCAGTACCCGGTAGCCTTTGCTATTGGTGGTTTCACCGAAGCGCGCCATCAGATGTTTGATCACTTCGATGGGTGTTGTAACGGGGTCGCCGCTATCAGGGCGCACCACAAGGCGGGAGCCCGCAGCGGCATTTTCGAGAACCTGCTCTTTAAGGGCATCGCCCAAAATACCGTCAACAGCACCAAAAATATCATAGCTGTCAGCAACAATGGAAATAATATTGCTGCCCTTAAATTGGCGGAGCATGTTGGCATATGCCGCTTGTTCACCTTCGCGGCCCCAACTGGTCATGGTGCTGTGTTCGGCGGCGGGTACAGAGTATCCCGCCATTGGTTCGCTGTAATATTGGCGGGCAAGCAGCAAGGCGCTCATGGTATCTGTACCCCGGAAATTAACCAAATGCGCCAACCCGCCAAGTGAAGCGCTTTCCTCAGATGACACCCCACGCGCACCAAAGTCATGCAGCATAAATTGGGCAATGGGTTCCGGGTCACTGTCTGAAGTACGGTCCAGATAACCAAGTATTTCCTGTTTCACATAATAGCTGTTGGTCGCAACTGTGGTGGGATACCAAATGCCGCGCAGCAGTGATGTTTCGATAAAACTGGTAAGCCAGTAACAGGCTGGATCAGTGTTTCTTACCTGCAGCAAGATATTTTGCGTATCAACCACGGTGCCTTCTGGCACAGCTTCAATTTCCAGCGGCAGAAACCCGCCGTGTTTTTCAACAATATGTTCCCAACCCTCACGGTTAAACGGCACACCGTGCTGGCTGCATACCCACGCGGCGTCATCCACATCAACAAGGGTGATCGGGTTTTTCAAAAGTTTATACAGCCATGCCTGAAGGCCGAAAAATACAGTTTTACCGTGTTTGCCGCCCCGGCTTTCAATATAAGAATTCACCGTTGTCGTGCCGCTTGGGTACTGCAAAAAATGGCTGTGCTTATAGCTGTCAGTATCTAAAATAATGTTGGTCATAAGATCCTCCTCAATGGGATCAGCGCACCACTGGCGCGCAGCCTAGATGCGAGCAAACGTATCGCGCAGCATGTTTTGAATGATGTGGAAATGATCCTCAAAAAGCATGTGGCTTTCCAAGTCAGCGATCGGTACCCATATGGCCTTTGAAGCGTCGTCTGCGCCCTTGATGCGTGGCAGACCGTCTTTGTTGCCTGTAAGTTCTATCAGAAATGCTGTTGTGATGGTGCGCCCGCGCGCTGAACGGAACGGGTCATCAAACATTTCTTTTGCTTTAATTGAGCCGTATAGAACGGGCGCAGGTACTGCTATACGGGTTTCCTCGCGCAGTTCACGAATGGCTGCATCGCGTAGTTTCTCGTGCGGATCAACAAAGCCGCCCGGCAGTGCCCACAGGCCTTTTCCCGGTGAACTGCGGCGCTTTACCAGCAGAATATGGCCAGACTGCACCACAACCGCGTCAACGGTTACAAACGTGGGTACATACGGTGCGTCTCGCCATGCGGATTTATAACTGTCTATCACTTGCTGCTCGTGCTGAAGCGCGAGATATTC
>Ga0316204_10003321_pt1 | contig 32674 bp, 28 predicted proteins | sample 6monrhotite_MG_2_FD_205661 | JGI IMG/M metagenome (GOLD analysis project Ga0316204, IMG submission 205661) | Microbial mat bacterial communities from mineral coupon in-situ incubated in ocean water Damariscotta River, Maine, United States -... | ecosystem: Environmental > Aquatic > Marine >... | reverse complement strand
GAATCCTTTGCTTCCTCTGCGAGCACGGGCGAAGCGAGCGCTACGGCTAACAAGGTGGACGGTAGTATGGCGCGAAATTTCATGAGGGCAAGCTTGCGGTTATCCAAAGCACAACGCAATGAGACTGTTTATTCTACCCGGTTGCGATCCGTGCCGCCGATAAAAGCGGCGGCATTCGCAGCGAGTTCGTCGATAGCATTTTGTCGAGCCTGATCTGTTCCCCAGGCGATATGCGGCGTGATAATCAGATTCTCACCGCTGTACTCCAGCAAAGCATTACCAGCCACGGGCGGTTCCTGTTCGAGCACGTCGATTGCTGCACCCGCGAGCTGGCCCGACTCTAGTGCAGCGACCAGGGCATTCGCATCTACGAGTGCGCCCCTGGCGGTGTTGATCAGAATAGCGCCGGCCTTCATCCGGCCAATCGTTGCCGCGTCGAAAAGGTTCCGCGTGTCCTCCGTTAACGGGCAATGCAGCGAGATCACATCGGAAGTGGCGAGCATCTGCTCAAAGGACACTCTGTCGGCTGCCACCTCGCTTGACCCGGGTCGAGCAGCAGCGTTGACTTGCATGCCGAAAGCGCGAGCGGCGGCGGCAACACCCTGGCCGAGCGACCCATAGCCAACGATCCCGAGGCTCATTCCAGATAGCTGCCGAATCGGATAATCGAGCATGCAAAACTGGCCGGCCATTTGCCAGTCACCCCTCTTCACGGCGGCATCATAGCGACCAAGGCTGTGACTGAGCATTAACAATGTGCCAATCACGTGCTCCACGACCGACTGCGTGCAATAGGCGCGAATGTTGGCTACCGCAATGCCGCGCTGTTTCGCTGTGCTGAGATCGATGTTGTCGGTGCCGGTCGCAGTGAGGCCAATGAAGCGCAACTTTGTAGTTTCGTTGAGCAACTCGTTCGTGAGGCGAATCTTGTTGGTAAATACAAACTCAGCATCCTTGATGCGTGCGGCAATGTCGCTATCGTCGGTATCATCGAAGAGTTGGAGCTCGGCAAACTGTCCCTGCAAAGCAGTCAGGTCGAGGTCCGGGCCCATGGTTGCGTAGTCGAGAAATACGGCTTTCATTGATATTTTCTGGCCTCTGTCACACAGTGCGTGACGATGACGGATGAATACTGGAAACGCAAATCCCTGGCACAGATGAACAGCGAGGAGTGGGAGGCGCTCTGCGATGGCTGCGCACTGTGCTGTATGCACAAGCTGGAAGATGAGGATACCGGTGAAGTCTTTTACACTGATGTCGCCTGTCGACTGCTGGATGTGGAGACCTGCCGGTGCACAGACTATGCAAACCGGGCGAAGCAGGTCGCCGAATGTCTGCAGCTGTCAGTCGATGCGCCAAAGAGCTTCGAATGGCTACCGAATAGCTGTGCCTATCGACGCCTGGCGAATGGCAAGGATCTGCCGAGCTGGCACCCCCTGCTGAGCGGCGATCCGGACTCCGTTCATGCTGCCGGAATCTCGGTGCGCGGCAGTGCCGTTTCCGAGAACGAAACCACCGAATTTACGGTATTACGACAGGTGAGTGACCTTGATGAGTAAGCAACATGAGCAAGCCCAATGAGTAAGGCTGCAACAATTCCATTGCCGGACTACATCGAATATCCGCTACAGGAAATGCGTGATCGTCTGGCACAGTTTTATGCTGATGTGGATCGGCGGCGAAGCGTGCGGGAGTTCTCGGATCGACCGGTTCCGCTGGACATTATCGAGACGGCACTCAAGGCGGCCAACACTGCGCCGAGCGGCGCTAATCTTGCGCCCTGGCACTTCGTTGTCGTTAGTGGTCCTGAGACAAAACGCAAAATACGTGAGGCGGCTGAGGCAGAAGAGCAGGAGTTTTACGAGCATCGTGCATCAGAGGAATGGCTGGCAGCGCTCGAACCATTGGGAACGGATTCGCACAAACCGTTTCTCGAAACCGCGCCCTATCTGATCGCTGTGTTTTTGCAGAAGTTCGGCATGCTCGAAGATGGCCGCAAGGTAAAGCACTACTACCCGACAGAATCGACCGGGCTCGCGACTGGCATCCTGATTACTGCACTGCATCAGGCCGGTCTTGTTTGCCTGACGCACACACCGAGTCCGATGAAGTTTCTGAACGAGATTTTGGGTCGGCCCAGCAGTGAGCGACCTTTTCTATTGCTGGTTACGGGTTACCCTGCGGACGATGCAGAAGTGCCGGACATAGAGAGAAAGTCGCTTGAGGAATTCGCGAGCTTTGTCGATCAGTAGGCGACCGCCAGAAATCGTCGAAACGCCTGTTTGGCCGCAGGCTGTTCGTCCCAGAGCTCAAACGAATGTGATCGAAAACCGCTGGTTCGTAAGGAAAGATCATTAGACTCGGCGATAAAACGAATCTGATCAACCGTAACTTCATAGTAGGCATCAATCGCTGATGCAACTGGTTGCGCGTAGACGGGTTGGCTCGCACCGATAGCGCTCGGCGTCCAGCCGCTGACCTCGAGTGGCAGTGGTTCGCCGTCCACAAACAGAATGATCGAGTCGAAGCCGTCGCGCGCGTCAATTTCGCTGACCGTGTGATTTGTGTTCCAGATGCCAAGCCAGAGAAAGTACTGATAGTGTCCACTGCGATCGACCTGCAACGGTCCCAGGCTGATCAGGTTTTTCGCATTTGCGGCATGTGCGGGATCGTCGCGATACAAGAGCATGCTTGCCGAGCTGTAGACAATCGTTGCGCTGGTCTGTGGATCCAGTATCTCTCGCGGCCGATCCGGCGCGCTGGCGCAGCCGATGATGGCTGCAAGGGAAAATACCAATATGAATGTTCGCAACATAGTCTAGAAAAACATCTGGTAGCCGAGATTAATAAAATAGGATTCGCGATCAATGTCGCTATCAACCAACTCTCGTTGAGCAAACTGCTTGCCCGCCTCTAACTCGATGCGCAGCTTCCTGCTGCGACGATACTGGATTCGCACGCCCGGCGTATACAGCCATTCGTCGCTGGAGTCCGACATGACCTTGCGGTTGTCGACGCGCAGGCGTGGGTTGATGCGCCAGCTAGCGCCAATCGGGAAGCGGCTATCGAGACTCAGAGAGGTTACCTGGGCGCTTTCTGATTCGGAGTAGCGCAGACTGAAAATAGTCACGTCTCCCTCCTTAAATAGGCTGCTGGCGACCAGCGTGGCAGACATATAGTCGTAGGTCGACTCAGGCATGGCGGCAACACCGCCGGACTCCGGCGTCGCTTCAACCCGGGTTTGGTTAATGTCGGCGTTTATTTGCAGGCGCGGTGACAGCGAATAGGAGATGCCGCCGGTCACGGAGGTTGCCAGCGGCGTGCGGTCAAGACTGAGTTGACGGATTTCATCCTCAGTCCACAGAATTTGTAGTTCCTTAAAGGAATCGACCGGCTGCCCGACCATCGCACTACCGGCACTCAGATACGGGCTGTGGCGCTGGTCGACCGCGGCTGTCAGGGTGAGCCGCGACGCGAAACGCCAGCTACCCTGCAGGTAGGCACTGCTGACTTCATTGTACGAGGTATCGTAATCGATCAAGCCCCACAGGCTCTGGTTCTCACCGAAGTATCGAAACTCGGTGCCAACGGCCTGGCGGTCGACGATGCCGCCTATTTCCTGTTGAATTGCAAACGCGCCGAGCTCGAGGTTTTCAATAATAGGTCCATAGTTGGCGCTGATGCCGTAGAAGCTTCGCTCTGAATCAAGGCCGTCAGATGCAGAATTCACCGGCTGTCCGACGACGGCATTCAGCAGCACGCGTTCCGTTAGTCGATAGTCCACATTGAGTCCATCAAAGCGACCAAGCACACCACCCGTGTTTCGGGACTGTCGGCCTACGCGACCGCGCCAGCCGGTTTCTGCATCCGCGAGGTCGGCATAGGCATAGGAAACGCGTAAGTCATTTCCGGAGCCACGCTCTTCGCTCAACAACTCGCTGCGGTAGCCAGCCGACAAGCGGCTACTGAAGTCGAAGCGTGAGCCACGGCGGCGCGCATCGATATTGATGTCCGAGTAGATTGCTGACTGACTGACAATCTCTTCTTCCTCATTAAACTGGTTCGCGTCGCGGCGGTAATACTGTGACCAGAAGGTATTAATCCGCCATTCGCTCGGTGCAGGGCGCAACGGGCGCTGGTTGTTCACGCCACTGGCAGCTTGCTGTGTCTGCTCGGTTTGCCTGCCGGCAGCGAGCAACACCGCCAGACGCTGCTGCACACGAGCAAAAGCATCACCTTCCGGGTACATTGACAGATAGCGTTGATACTCGGCCTTGGCATGCGCCATTTGACCGTTCTTCTCTCTGGCCAGACCGAGCATTTCCTGTGCTTCGGCGTGCCGCTCATGATTTGGCGAGCGCAACACCTTGGTATACAACTGCACCGACCGGGAAAGCTCGCCGCTGAGCATCGCCTTGCGGGCCTCAGTCATAAGTGCGTCGACTTCATCGAGGCCGAGAGATGCCGTACCAGAGGTGGCCGCGTAGGCCTCAGTAGGTTCAATTTCCGCCGCTCCGGCGTCGCTGGCGAGCAGCGACTCGTCCTCCAGGCGGTCGACCCAGGCGTTCGGATGCGTGGCGCGAAGCTTGACCAGTTCAGCGTTCGCTGCATCCGAGTCATCGAACGTTCCCAGTAGCAGTCGATACCAGGTGACGCCGGCGAGTTCGATTTCGGTTTCGAATACTTGCAGGCCAGCGGATATATTTTCCAGGATACGATCGCCTGCCGTGTGCGAGCTGCGACTGGAAGACAGGTTGATGACATAGGTGCGCGGTTTCTCAAGGTCACTCTTGACGCGCACACCGGCGGCGCCCGAGCTGGGGGTCGGCTGCGCGGCAACGACGGCCTGGTCCGCATCCACCCGCACGGTCAGTCGGTTCTGTGCATCGCTGTAGGACACTTCGTAGCGAACAACGTGGCTGAAGTTAAAGGTGAGCGTCGCCGATGCCGACAGCATGCCGTCATAGTCAATTTCCAGCAGCTTTGCCGCATCTGCATTGAGCGGTCGAAACTGCTCTTGCGTGCGTGCAGCCGAAGGTGCCACACCGGTACAGATCGTCGTCGGGTCTATCTGCACCCGCAAACGACTTCCCCGATTCACCGGCAAGTGATTGACGTATTCAACCTTGCAGGCAAACTGAACCGTGATGACTGCATCGTTGTCGTTGCTACTTACCGTCGTTCCTGTGACAAAACGAGTGGCGCCATGGGCCGTCGCAGTGATGCCGACAAGCAGCACTGCAATAGCCAGGCTATAGCAACGGACCGACATCGATCAGCGGTTCCAGCTAGAGTCGCTAATGCGATGGAAGCTGTTCTTCTGGTGGCATGCGCCGGCACAGTTGCGATTTTCGCTAACCGTCTCGTTGCCGCCATTGCGGGCTTCGTGTTTGTCCGCACGATAATCGCTGGCATGACAACCCGCACAGTCGGGCTGGAAGGCGGCGTTCTGCCAGATAATCACTTCAGAGTTGTTCTGGTGGCAGTCGGTACAGGCGAGGTTGCCGCGATGGTCAAGCGGTTCAAACGGTGTCGTCGTGTGTCGGAAATCGTCCGGCTGGAAGGCATTGGTGTTGTGGCACTGATCGCACTCCCTGGCCGTCACAAAATGTCCGGGATTCTTGCCGATTGCGGTTGTGCCATTGTGACAAGACGAACAGGAGCCAAGCACCTGGGTGTGGTCAACGTTGAGCACCGGAGACCAGACAGTCGGTGTATGGCAGTCTTCACAGACGTTCGTTGTAAGAGGGTGCTGCGGGTTTTTACCGGTTGCAATGCTGCCGTTGTGACAGCTAATGCAATTACCCGTTACGTTCGCATGGTCGAAGGTGGCGGGCGTCCACGCGATGGTGGTGTGGCAGTCATCACAATTGTTGCCGCTCGCGATATGCGTTGGATGTTTGCCGGTCGCCGTAACGCCATCGTGGCAGGAGCCGCAACTTCCCAAGACCTGCGTGTGATCTACAGTATCGGGCGGCACCCAGATATTAACGTTGTGACAGTCCTCGCAAACATTAGTGGTTTGCACGTGTGTGGGATTCTTGCCGGTGGCGGTAACACCGTTGTGGCAGTTGCTGCAGTTGCCGGTGATGCTGGCATGGTCGAAGTCAGCCGGCACCCAGCCGACAGTTGTATGACAATCGTCACAGGTATTGCCGCTATTAATATGGGTCGGGTTCTTGCCAGTGGCGGTAACCCCATCGTGACAGCTGTTACAGGTGCCAATAACCTGCGTGTGATCCACCGTTAGCGCCGGCGCAAAGGCAACCACGGTGTGGCAGTCCTCGCAGACTGCGGTGGTCAGGATGTGGGTCGGGTTCTTGCCGGTAGCGTCGGTGCCGTTATGGCAGCTGGCGCAGTTGCCAGTGATATTGACGTGACTGAAATTCGCGGGTACCCAGCCATTGCTGGAATGACAATCATCGCAGGTGTCGCCGCTGGTGATATGCGTAGGGTTCTTACCGGTTGCAATAGTGCCGTTGTGACAGGACTGACAGCTGCCGATGACCTGGGTGTGATCAACCCTGTCAGCTGGCACCCAGACAGCGGGGTTGTGGCAATCTTCACAGACATTGCTGGTCAGGATGTGGGTCGGGTTTTTGCCGGTGGCGTCGGTGCCGTTATGGCAGCTGGCGCAGTTGCCGGTAATGTTGACGTGATTAAAGTTCGCCGGCACCCAGCCATTGCTGGAATGACAGTCGTCGCAGCTGTCGCCGCTGGTAATGTGGGTCGGGTTCTTGCCGGTCGCAACAGTGCCGTTGTGACAGGACTGACAGCTGCCGATGACCTGGCTGTGATCCACCCTGGTTGCCGGCGTCCAAAGATTCACGCTATGGCAGTCTTCGCAGACCGCGGTCGTTGTGATGTGGCTTTGATTCTTGCCGGTGGCGTCGGTGCCGTTGTGGCAGCTGGAACAATTGCCCGTGATGGTCGCATGGTCGAAGGTGGCGGGTGTCCAGGCGATAGTGGTGTGGCAGTCATCGCAATTGTCGCCGCTCGTAAGATGCGTCGGGTGTTTGCCGGTGGCCGTGACGCCGTCATGACAGGAGCCGCAGCTGCCGAGCACCTGCGAGTGATCCACCCTGTCAGCGGGCGCAAAAGTAACCGAGTTGTGGCAGTCCTCGCAAACATTGGTGGTTTGCACATGCGTCGCGTTTTTGCCGGTGGCATCCGTGCCGTTATGACAGCTAGCGCAGTTGCCGGTGATGTCGACGTGATTAAAGTTCGCCGGAATCCAGCCGTTGCTGGAATGACAGTCCTCGCAGCTGTCGCCGCTGGTAATGTGGGTCGGGTTCTTGCCGGTCGCAACGGTGCCGTTGTGGCAGGACTGACAGCTGCCGATGACCTGGCTGTGATCCACCCTGGTTGCCGGCGCCCAAAGATTCACGCTATGGCAGTCCTCGCAGACCGCGGTCGTTGTGATGTGGTTCTGATTCTTGCCGGTGGCGTCGCTGCCGTTGTGGCAGCTGGCGCAGTTGCCGGTGATGGTCGCATGGTCGAAGGTGGCGGGCGTCCAGGCGATGGTGGTGTGACAGTCATCGCAATTGTCGCCGCTCGTAAGATGCGTCGGGTGCTTGCCGGTGGCCGTGACGCCGTCATGACAGGAACCGCAGCTGCCGAGCACCTGCGAGTGATCCACCCTGTCAGCGGGCGCAAAAGTAACCGAGTTGTGGCAGTCCTCGCAGACGTTGGTGGTCTGCACGTGGGTCGGGTTCTTACCAGTGGCATCCGTGCCGTTGTGGCAGCTGGCGCAGTTGCCCGTGATGTTGACGTGATCAAAGTTCGCCGGAATCCAGCCGTTGCTGGAATGACAGTCCTCGCAGTTGTCGCCGCTCGCAATATGGGTGGGGTTCTTACCGGTCGCAACACTGCCGTCGTGACAGGAACCACAGCTGCCGATGACATCGGCATGGTCGACGGCAAAAGTTGGTGCGAAGCTGTTGGTGGTGTGACAGTCCTCGCAGGTATTGGTCGTCAGTATGTGGGTAGGGTTCTTGCCGGTGGCATCCGTGCCGTTGTGGCAGGCGACGCAGTTGCCGACAACATTGGCATGGTCGAAAACGGCAGGCGACCACGCAGTGGTGCTATGGCAATCGTCGCATTGCTCGCCCGATACGATATGTGTAGGAGACTTTCCGGTGGCCTGAAAACCATCGTGACAGGAATTACAGCTGCCACTGACTGCCGTATGGTCAACAAAGGCCACGGAGTTCCAGGCTGCAGTGATGTGGCAGTCGGCACATTGCCCGGACGAGAGTATGTGGTCAGGCGGTTTGATTGAGGCACGCACAATTCCGCCCGGAGAGTGACAGCTGGCGCAAATGGGTTGCGTTGAGCCGAAGGTCGCACCGGCATGACAGGACTCACAACTGACGCGGTCGTGTGCGCCATCGAGCACGAACCCTGTGCTGAAGTGATCGAATACGCCATCCGCAGCAAATGCTAAGGGCGCCAGCCAGACTGCCAGAAAAATCGCGAGTAGTAATTTTCTCATTGCAGTGACCTCACTTCCTGAAACGAGCTATCGCTGTGACAGCGGCCACAGTCAGGCCCGAACTCGCCATCGTGAATATCGTCAGACAGATGGCAATCGGCACAACGATCACCCGTCTTGCGCATTGATTCGAGGGAACTTCGATGGCAACTTTCGCAGCTGACCTCGATGTGTGCGCCTTGCAGCTCGAAGTTTGTTTGTACATTGTGATCGAATAACCACAGGTCCCATGCAACCGGGTTGTGGCAGGATTCGCAGTCACTCTCAAAAACGCCATCGTGATGGTCGTCATCCAGGTGGCAGTCGATGCAGTCACTGGATGTATCCACAAACTTCTGCGTCTCGTGACAATTTTCACAGTCAATGTTCGCGTGTTCCCCGAGCAATGGAAAAGCCGTCAATTCGTGATAGAAAAACGGTGCATTCACCCACTCGGTTTCGTTGTGACAGCTATCGCACTGCTCACCCAGCTCTCCCGAGTGTGGATCGTCGTCCTGGTGACAAGACACGCAGTCAGTTCCAGGCGACACCTCGAACACCGGCTCTACATGACAATCATTGCAGGCGACGTTCTGGTGCGACCCGTTCAATCGGAAGTCTGTTGCACGACCGTGATCGAAAGTCGTTATGTCCCAGGCCTCGCTGGTATGACATGTTTCGCAATCCTCACCGCGGCGGCCCTGGTGGTCGTCGTCTTCCAGGTGACAGCTGACGCAAGCCATCTGCATGACATCCGCGAACGGGTCCGGGCTGTGGCAATCGGTGCAGGTAAGGGTCGCGTGTTTGAATTCGAGTGGGAAGTTGGTGTTGCTGTTGTGGTCAAAGCTGGCATCGTTCCACGAGCTTGGGTTGTGGCAGTTCTCGCATTGCTCGCCACTGCGCCCCTGGTGCGAGTCGTCCTCGGCATGACAGCCGTAGCAGGTCGTTGGCGTGTTCTGGTGCGTCTGGTCCGCGTGACAATCTGAACAGCTGGTTTCGAGATGCTTTCCGAGCAGCTCATAGCCGGTCGTGTCGTGATCGAATTCAACTTCGAGCCAGTCGTTCGGGTTGTGGCAGTCGGCGCAGTCATCGCCAAGAAAGTTTTGGTGCACGTCGTCTTCGAGGTGACAGTCAACACAGACAGTCGACGCATCACGATGTTTTACGTTCGGTGCATGACATCCATTGCAGTCAGCATCCTTGTGTTTTCCAAGTAGATCGTAGTCTGTAACAAAGTGATCAAAACCGTCTTCAACCAGATTGACGATATCCGCCCGGCGGCCTTCGTGATCGGTATGGCAAGAAGCGCAGGTTTCACCTTCGACGTCCGTTGACTTACCGTGGAAGCCACGACTATCGTCAATGTCACTGGTGACCTCTGTATGGCAATCACGGCACAATGCATCCTGACCCGAACGCTTAAAAGATACATGGCAGGATGAGCATTCAGACTCCAACTCTGCATGTCCGCTGATGAGTTGGCCGGGCATGACTAGCGACTCAACCGTTTGAGCGTTGGCGGTGACACCTGTAAAACAGCTCAGCATCGTAATAAGTCCCGCAAGTCCAAGTACCCTGAGAATCATTTAGTACATATGCACAGCCAATACATGCAGTACGGCTGAGATGATCATCATGAAAAACAATGGCATGTGTAGAACATGCCAGAGGGAAAACAATCGTTCGTACAAGGTAAATTGGGCAACCCGCCCGATCAGTCGCACGAAACTTCGAATATAGGCGGAAGACGCTTCCTGCAGTTTTTCGATATTGGCTGCGACCGACTCTGAAGCCGCCGCGCGCACTGCAATCTCCTTGCGTGCTGTACGTCGCAAAGAGAACCAGACGACGTATTTGCGAACCGCCCAGACAAGGCTGGCTGAGGTACCTAGTGAGCCCGTGATGGCGTCTCCCTGAACCTCTTCGGACAGGCCCTGCATCTGTGCGGAAAACTTCGGCAGAAATGAGGTCATGCCTTCGCTATTCTCCAGCGAGCTGGCCAGCTGTAAGCGCAATTCCTCCAGGCTGGTTTTGTCACCGTACAGGCCAACATGAATGCGCGCGTATATGTGCCGACCGATGACACCACTGCCGGCGACCGCCAACATGCAGTACAAGGCAACGCGGCTATTGAAGGAGCCGAGCTGAAAGTTACTGTGAAACAGCACCAATACAGGGCCGAGTACGCCCAGGATCATGTGCAGCTTGAACCAGTGCGTCGTACGCCCGAGAAAGCGCAATGCACGAACGCGCTTGCGCAGCGGATACAACAGCAGTACCAGCATCATTGAGCCACCGATGATGCCGAGCCAGTAGCCGAGACCATCTTCGGGGTTGATGAATGCTCGATCACGCAGCAACCAGCCGATACCGATCGCGATCAGGGTAAACGAGTAACCGTAGAAAGCCGGACTCTGACGAGTGCTTTTGTCGCCAAAAACTCGGCTGAGAAAATTGCTCTCGGGATAAACGTTGTCAAAAGTTGTTTCATTCATGGGCGCTATCAATCAACAAGTCGATTCGATCGGGGTTCGCAGGTGCTACCGGCGAACTCCACGCTTCAAGGCCAAGAGTATTATCCGTTGCGTTGCCGCTACGGGAAATTTTTGCTGTGACGACGAGCTCTTGATAGTCGCTAAGCTTACTGCCCGGGACCATAACTTCCTTGTCGGTAAGCACGAAGTCCAACGGCAAATCGCTCACGCTTTTGCGCAGAGCGACAATTGGCATGCGGTGTTCGCGAGATTCTTTGGCGAAAATAAACAGTGTGTCGCCCGGTTGCACCGTTGCTGTCGCGGCCGGTGTGAGCGCGACGCGACCGCGCAAGGAAAGTCCGTCAGTCTCACTGGCTGAGGCCTGCGAAACACTGCTACCGAGAAGTTCAGCCTCGAGATTGGCATCCGTTTTTCCCAGGGCCCGAGCATGTTCGTAAGCATCCAACGCGTCGGCGGGACGGTCGACATGCAAATATGAGCGAGCGAGCAGAATCCAGCCGTCGGCGTCATCGGGTTCATTCTCGAGGCGAGCGACCAGTCCATCGACCATGCTGGCAACCGAGCCTAGCGAACTGTCTGCGGCCGAGTCGGCGTTTGCATTGCCATTAGTCGCGACATGCTGCGTAGCAACATTGCTGTCTGCACCCAGAAAAGCGTACAGGCCAACGGCAAACAAAGGAACAAAAACGGCAAGCAGGAGTTTCGGTGTTGCAACAAGAGACTTTCCCGTTTGCAATGGCACAGTAACAAATCCAACTGCTACGATTAACATCGCTATGGCAAAGGCCCAAAACAAAGGTGACATGGGTACTCCGAATCTTCAAAAAAATTGTTAGTCTGTATTGTGACGAAGGTCTCAGGACTTAATATGACGGGCGTCTCAATACACAATATATAAATACACGCATCTGGTGCGCGAATGGTTCCACACAATTCGAAAAAATATCGAACTAAATTAATGACCTGTCTCGGTTTGGCGACAGATTTTTGGCTGTAGTGAGAATCATTCTTGATGCCAAGTGTCCAGGCTTTGATTTTCTACAAATTTTTTCTAAAAGGTAGGGTTTACCCGTATCTCATCAGACGCGACATAACAAAAATTCATGCAATCAAATTTACTCAACTACATTTACGTGCTGCCGATTTTCGGAATTCTGATTTGGTATTGGCGCCGACATGCGCGCCTTGAGCGAGCCAGCCTCGCGGCATTAAAGGCTGCGACCGAAGCGGGCATGTTGGAACCGCCAACCTTGCACCCCGAAATTGATCAACGCATCTGTATCGGCTGCAAATCCTGTGTGGTCGCCTGTCCCGAACAGGACGCACATACCGTGCTTGGCATGATTGGCAAGAAGGCGAGACTAGTGGGGCCGTCCGATTGCATTGGCCACGGTGCCTGCAAGACCGTTTGCCCGGTAGGTGCGATCACGCTGGTGTTCGGCACGGCGCGTCGCGGTGTGGACATTCCGGTTGTTAATTCAGACTTCGAGACCGATGTACCTGGCGTCTTTATCGCCGGAGAGCTTGGCGGCATGGGGCTGATTCGTAATGCCGTCGAACAAGGTCGACAGGCGATGCAGAGCATTACGAAACTGGTCAAGTCGAAACATAATAACGAGCTGGACGTGGCGATTATTGGTGCAGGACCGGCCGGTTTTGCTTCGACCCTGGCGGCCAAGGAGGCGAAGCTGCGATGCGTCACTATTGAACAGGAAGAACTCGGTGGCACTGTCGCGCACTTTCCACGCCGCAAGCTTGTTATGACGCAACCAGCAGACTTGCCCATCGTCGGCAAGATGAAGTTCAAGGAAGTACAAAAGGAAGACCTGATCGACTTCTGGAGAGACGTTGAGCAGAAGACCGGCATTCAGGTGAACTACAACGAACGCGTGGATGCAGTTGAGCCGTCGCCCAAGGGCACCGGCTTCACCGTTACAACCAACAAGGCGTCATACGATGTACGCGCTGTATTACTGGCAATCGGTCGGCGTGGTTCGCCGCGACAACTGGGTGTCCCTGGGGAAGAACTACCCAAGGTTGCCTATCGATTGATTGATGCAGAGCAGTATCGCGATCAGCATGTCCTGGTCGTTGGTGGCGGTGATAGTGCACTCGAAGCTGCAACCAGTATTGCGGCAGAACCCGGAACAACCGTTACCCTGTCGTATCGGTCCGGCGCCTTCAACAGAGCAAAGCAGAAGAACAGAGAGAAAGTGGAAGCGGCAGCCGCGGCCGGAAGGTTGCAGGTCCTGTTTAATTCAAACGTGAAGAAAATTCACAGCGACTCGGTGGATATCAGCGTCGGCGAGAAGACCGGCAAGCTTAGGAATGATTTCATCATTGTTTCCGCGGGCGGCATCCTGCCTACCGCCTTTCTCAAGACAATCGGCATCAACGTCGAAACAAAGTGGGGTACCGAGTAGCGCAGCTAACCGGTGTTCTGCAAGCCCTGTGCGATACCGTTAACGCTGGCGAGCAGGGCGCCGAACAGCGCCTCATCTTCGCGGTTCGTGTCGCGCCATCTGGCCAACAGGTCGATCTGCATTAGGCTCATGGGGTCAACATAGGGGTTACGCAGCATGATGGCGCGTTGCAAGGTGCTGTCGCCCTGCAGTAACGATTCATGGCCCGAGTACTCGAGAATCAGGTTTTGCGTTAACTCGTACTCATCTTCGATGATCGGGAAGAACTTCTGGTGAGCGTCAGCGGAGAGTTGCGAATACAGTTTCGCGATGCCCAGGTCTGCCTTGGCGAGCACCATTTCAGTGTCCGCGGTTAAGGCCCGCATGAAATACCATTCCTGAAACATCTCGCGAAACGCAGCATCGCCGAACTCCTCTGCCGCTCGCGCAAGCCCGCTGCCGATACCAAACCAGCCGGGTAGCATGCAGCGTGCCTGTGTCCAGGAAAATACCCATGGGATAGCGCGCAGGTCTTCGATGCCGGACTGCGAGCGGCGCGCCGAAGGCCGCGAACCAATACGCATGCGTTCGATCAGATCAATTGGAGTGGCTGTGCGGAAATACTCGTAAAAGCCGGGGGTGTTGTACACCAGTGTTCGGTAAGCGCGGCGACTCTCATTGGCGATGATATCCATCATCTTGTGCCAGTCGGGCATATCATTGCCGCGGTGTTTTGGCAGTGCCGTGGCCAGTGCTACTGATCCTGTGACCTGCTCGAGGGTCCGCAGTGCGATGCCGCGCAGGCCATACTTCTCGTTAATTATCTCGCCTTGTTCGGTGACCCGCAGGCGCCCATTGACGGTACCCGGCGGCGCTCCGAGCACGGCGACGTGCGTCTTGCTGCCGCCGCGGCTGACGGTGCCGCCACGACCGTGAAACAAAGTGAGCTCTACGTCATGCGCGCGCAAAACGTCGACCAGTACTTCCTGCACGTTTTGCAATGCCCAGCGTGCCGACGCAAGCCCGCTGTCTTTATTGCTATCGGAATAACCGATCATGACGGTCTGGCGGTTATCGCGCCTGGACAGGTGTTTCTTGTAGATTTCGGTCGAGAGAATGGTGCTAAGAATCTCCTTGCCGTTTTCAAGATCATCGACCGTTTCCAGAAGCGGCGCGATGTCCAGCGGCACGTCGCCACGCTTGGTATGCAGTTCACCCCAGTGCGCCAGCAGCAGTACCGATAAAATGTCGTCGGCACCCTGGGTCATGCTGATAATAAACGGCCCGATGGCGCGCCGCCCATACTTGCGCCTGCAGGCGGCAATTGCCTGAAATACCGCAAGCGTCTTGCGTGCTTTGTTGCTTAGTATATCGGGAGCACTTTCCTTGCTATCGAGCGCCTCAATCAGTCGCTGCGTGCGATCTGCCACACTCATTTCGAGCCAGCCGTCTTCGCCCAGACACTCGCCAATCACCTGCCGATGGACTTCCGCGTCCTGGCGGACATCCAGCGTTACCAGATGAAAACCAAATGTGTCGATGCGTCGCAACAGGCGTTGCACGGCGAACAAACCGGCGTGCTCGCCCTTGTTGTTTGCGAGGCTCTTGGCAATTATCTGGATGTCATTGCGAAACTGAGCGACTTTTTCATAAGGAAAAATATCGTCGTCGTAGGTCGTCTGTAGTCGCTGCTGCACCAGACGGAGCAGAACGCGATACGGCATGTCACGATGCCGCGCGGGGACGGCATGATATGCCTGTTGAAAAACAGAGCGATACTCATCGATTTTTGCAGCAATTTCCTCGTCGAAACCAACGTTATTAATTGTCTGACTTAGCTTCTCGGCGATTGAAGCGCATTCCTTGTAATACAAATCCAGGATCAACGATCGTTGCCGCGCGAGTGTCGCGCGAATGGTCTTTGCACTAACATTCGGGTTGCCATCCATGTCGCCGCCGACCCAGGAGCCGAATCTTGCGAGCACCGGAATTTTCATGGCGGCGCCTTCTTTGCCATAGATGCGTGACACTGCCTGTTCGATATCTTCATAAAACGGCGGCATTGTCCGGTATAGAACGTCGGTGATGAAAAACAGAACGTGCTCGAGTTCATCGGCCACAGTCATTTGTTCTGATGGATGTTCGTCGGTTTGCCAGCCAGTCGTAATGAGGAGTCGTATGTTCTCTAAAGCAACAGAGGTTTCCTGGATAGTCATCGTCGGGTTCAGCAAGTCGACCAGATGACGAACGATATTCTGCTCTTTGCGCAACATTGTGCGCCGGGTTGGTTCGGTTGGATGAGCAGTGAAAACCGGTTCAATACGCAAACTATGCAGCAGCACCTGGAGGTCCTCCGCGCTGACGCCTGCCGCCTTGAGTTTTACAAGTGTGTCCTCGAAGCCACCCGGCTGGTAGTGGCCGACTTCCTGCAGGTACTCACGCCGGCGGCGAATGCGATGTACTTTCTCGGCGGTATTGACCATTTGAAAATAGGTCGAGAAACTGCGAATGACCTGTAGCGCCAGCTCTGGGTCTAGATCCTCTACCAGCCTGGCGAGTCCCTCACCAGGCCTTTCATTTTCCTCGCGACGGCGGATAGATCGCAGCCGCGCGTTCTCGACAAAGTCGAATAATTCCTGGCCACCCTGTTCGCGAATGAGGTCACCGACCATCTTGCCAAGCGTGCGCACGTCATCGCGCAAGGCCTGATCCTTGTCCTCGAACATGATGTCCTGACGACGTAAGGACTTGTGTACACCGGTGCCCATTTTATATCTGCTGTCGTGTCTAGTCGCGGAAGTTTTCGTACTGTAAGGGTAGCTCGACGTCACTCTCTTTCAAGAATGCAATGGCCGCCTGCAGGTCGTCGCGCTTCTTGCCGCTGATACGCAGTTTGTCGCCCTGAATCGCGGCCTGCACTTTGAGCTTGCTGCTCTTGATCATCTTCACCAGCTTTCTCGCCAGGTCAGACTCAATACCTTTTTGCATCAGAACCGTTTGGCGGGCAACGTTGCCGGACATTTCCGATTCTCGTTCCTCCAGACAAGCGAGATCTATGCCACGCTTGGCGAGCTTCTGGCGCATGATGTCGAGCATCTGCTGCAACTGAAAATCAGATTCTGAGGTTAATGTTATCAGTTGTCCGTCGAGGACGAATTTCGATCCGGTTCCCTTGAAATCGAAGCGCGTACCGACCTCTCGATTGGCCTGGTCGATCGCGTTGCTCGCCTCGTGTGCATCAAAATCACTAACTACGTCAAAAGAAGGCATAGGTCGGGTCCGGTTAAGTCGGGCGACAATAGCAAAAACTCACCTAGCTGCCCAGATTGTTGCACGGCTAGCGCCGAGCAGCATGTCGACAATGGCGGCATGACTGAGCAAACCTCCGGCGAAGCCTCGCTGCGACTTCACGCTGTTGCGACGCTGGCAAGCATTGCCGCTATCGAACGTCTGCAGGAGCAGATGTACGACCTGCTTGCGCAGCGCTGTGCGGTATCCATCACAGTGCATGGGCTCGGCGACCCATGCTATGCGGAAGAGGTGTTTGCCGAGGTCTGCAGCGTCCTGAGCGCGGCGGTCTTTGCGGCGAACGCTGCGCCAGGCAAGGTCGCTATAGCGATTGACGCAGGCACGCTGTCACCGCAGCTATTATGGATGCAGCGTAGCGAGATCATAGGACCGGGCCCGCTTTATCTATTGGTCGGTAGCGACCTGACGCGACCTTCCTCGAATGCGGACCAGCGCCGCCGTCAGGACCAGTTTTGGCTACAGTGTTGGCACTTGAGAAACGGTGGCTATGTCAGGACGGCATTTGCACCGATGGTGTCCTCACCTTGCCCGCTGCTGTCGTCAGAAACCGCGGACGCCATTTTGCCGATGTCGGGACTCCAGGTGCCGCCCGCCACGGCCTGGATTCCGCTGCAGGTAAACGTTACCGACTATGCTAACGAACGCGGTGAGCTAAGCGTGTTTGCGCTGCGCGAGTGTCTGCGCCGCAGCGTGGAATACGGCGAGTCCATGCATGAAGATGCAGGCTGGCCGACCGCTGGCATGCGACACGATGCCTGGTTAAACAGACGCCTTTCGATATCAGTCACCGGTATCGGCGACCTTGCAAAGATGCGTGGCCTTGATCCACAGAGTTTTGTCGGTCTGCAGGATCTCGATGCTGTGTTGCGCGAGATTCGCGAGACCGTCAACAATCACTCACGCCAATTGGCGACAGCGGCAGAGCCGCTGCCATCATTACGGTTGCCTGATCCCGGTTGTGGTGCAGCAGATGTCGTGACGCGATCAGATTGGCAATCGCGCTGGCAATCGGCCCTGCGCTTTGCCGCGATTCGGCACCGAAACCTGCTCACGCTATCGCCCTGGTCGGTGTTTCCGTCCGCCGATGTCGCAGACAGTCGATATTGCGATCTGCTGCCGCTACTGGCCTATGCGGATGCCTGTGCGTTTCCCGCTTCGCCCTGTATTCGGGACTGGAATATCAATGAATTCAAATACTTCCATCATCGGGCATGGGCGGTTCTGGAGCAAAAGGACGCCCAGCAAATGATTGCGGAACAGGTGTGAACTAGGATACCTTGCAGGGCCAGAGAACGAAGGTACGTGTTGTTGCCAATTACACCTGACGCTCACGGAATCGCAGTCCTGATCCTGACTGTGGTTGCGTTATTCCTGTTTACCCGCGACCAGATTCCCCTCGAGTCGTCGTCGCTCGCCATCCTGAGCATCCTTGTTGTCGGTTTTGCGTTATTTCCGTATCAACAGGATGGCGTTACGGTGCTGGGCCCGGTGGACTTTTTTGCCGGCTTCGGCAATGAAGCGCTGGTCGCAATTTGTGCGTTGATGATGGTGGGCAAAGCACTGGAAACCACCGGTGCGCTGCAGCCGCTTGCCACAGTTGTCGGCCGCGCCTGGTCAACCCGCCCGGTGGTCGCATTACTCACTACGCTGGTCGGAGGTGCTCTGCTCAGCGCCTTCATGAACAACACGCCCATTGTGGTGTTACTGATGCCGATTCTGGTGGGTGCATCGCTTCGATCAAAGTTTCCTGTCTCCGGTGTCATGTTACCGATGGGCCTGGCAACCATCGTTGGCGGCATGTCGACAACCATCGGTACGTCGACCAACTTGCTCGTAGTCGGGATCGCTGCTGAACTTCTGCCTGATCACACGTTCTCGATGTTTGAATGGGTATTGCCGGTCTCGATCGTTGGTGGCGTGGCAATCCTGTTCTTGTGGTTGGTCGCACCACGGCTGCTGCCGGATCGTACGCCGCCGATGGCTGATACGACGCCTCGTGTGTTCAGTGCGCAGTTGCATATTAAAGAGGGCGGCGCCTCGGATGGCAAAACACTTTCGGAAGTGCTGGCGAAAGCAGACGGACTGCGTATCGACAAGATTCAACGCAGCGACTCATTGTTCCTGGCGAAGCTGCCATCGGTGATAATGCAGCCCGGCGATCGTCTGTTTGTAAAGGACTCGCCTGAGAATCTGAAACATTACGAGCAGGTATTGGGCGCCACGCTGTTCAATATGTCGGATCTGGAACATCCGATTGACGAGGACACGCCGCTGCGTGCAGAGGGCCAGCAGCTCGCTGAAGTCGTGGTCACGCGTGGCTCGCCGTTGCATTTACGCAGTCTGGCTGCAGCTCAATTCAGCAGCAGCTATGGACTGATGCCACTGGCTCTGCATCGCGCACGCGCGCCAAGCTCGCAGGTCACGGGTGACCTGAACATGATCCGCCTGCGTGCCGGTGATGTACTGCTGGTACAGGGAACCAGCGAGGCGATCACCGCTTTGAAGGATAGTGGCTCGATGCTGGTGCTCGACGGTACGACCGACTTGCCGCACACGCATAATGCCAAGCGCGCGCTCGCTATCATGGCTTTCGTCGTCGCTGCGGCTGCCTTCGGCATCATGCCGATTTCCGTTAGCGCGATTGTCGGCCTTGGACTCATGATAGCCACTGGCTGCCTGAGCTGGAGCGACGCAGGCTCCGCGCTTTCTATCCCGGTGGTCATGATCATTGTGACCGCGTTGGCGCTCGGTAAGGCCCTCATGGGCACAGGTATGGCCGACTATATCGCTATCAGTTTTGTCGCGGCCGCCTCCAGCTTGTCGCCACCGATGATTCTCAGCGCATTCTTGCTGCTCATGACATTGATGACCAATATCGTGTCAAATAACGCGGCGGCGGCAATTGGCACACCGATTGCCATTAGTATCGCCGCGCAACTTGGTGCCAGTCCCGAGCCATTCATTCTTGCCGTTGTCTTCGGTGCCAATATGAGTTTCGCAACGCCCTATGGCTACCAGACCAACCTGTTGATCATGAGCGCAGGTGGTTACAATTTTGCTGATTTTCTCAGGGTGGGAATACCGCTTACGATAATCATGTGGCTAGGCTTCTCTTTCGTTTTGCCGACCTTGTATCAGTTGTAACAATTGACCTGCGTAATAGCGCCGGGGATACTCGGCGCATGTTCACGATACGCAACAGCAACTGGTCCTGGCAGCCTTACAAAGAGAGGGCGGCTGGCTGACTATTCGCTAAGCAAAAATACCAGGAGCCCATTTTCGCAAACGTTGAAATGGGCTTTTTTTATGGATAACAGATGCAAGAACCGTTCGACATAGCTGCTGATCTTGATACTCCGGTTTCGGCGTACCTCAAGCTAGGGGCACTCAAGCCGCGCTTTCTGCTGGAAAGTGTTGAGGGCGGTGAGCGTCTGGCTCGATACTCGTTCCTGGGTTTCGGCGATGCGCTGGAAGTGCGCATGGATGATCAGGCCTTGTACGTTGATGGCGTGCCGCAAGCGCGACCCACCAACCAGACGGAATATCTGGATGCCTTGCGAGCGGCACTGGCGTCGGCACCAAAACCCGGGCCCGAGGTAGAAGGCCTGCCATTCGACGGCGGACTCGTCGGCGTTTCCGGATACGATGTCGTACGCCTGTTTGAGAAGCTGCCGCGGACGACCGCAGCGCAGAGCAATATTCCCGATGCCGCCTTTGTCGCACCTGCCTCATTACTGGTCTTCGATCACCTGACGCGGCGCGTTGCTTTGCTGCACGACGGTCCGGACGAAGAACGCAAAGCATTGCGCAGTGAAGTTATTCGTTTGTTGCGCGGCGCCATCCCGCCTGGCAACGGCAAAGTGACGACGACGCCGCCCGAGGGGAGCTTCACCGAAGCAGAGTTCGCCGCGCGAGTTGATGCGTGTAAGGAATACATTGCGAGCGGCGATATTTACCAGATCGTTATGTCGGTAATGTTTCGCGGGCGTTCCGATGTTGCACCCTTTGAGGTCTATCGTGCACTGCGTTTGCTGAATCCGTCGCCTTACATGTTCTTTTTTGAGTTCGGCGATCTCAAGGTGGTCGGGTCGTCACCCGAAGCACTGGTCAAACTTAACGGCGATGTGGCGTCGCTACGACCGATCGCTGGCACCTTGCCGCGCGGCGCAGATGCCGCCACAGACCTGGCCAACGAGAAAGCACTGCTGGCAGATCCCAAGGAAGCGGCTGAGCATGTGATGCTGGTCGACCTGGCGCGCAATGATCTGGGTCGCGTGGCAACCGCAGGATCCGTGCACGTCGAGCCGTACCGCGCTATCGAACGCTACAGTCATGTAATGCATATCGTCAGCGGTGTGCAGGGAAAATTGGCGAGTGACTTCGACCAGTTCGATCTTTTCGCAGCCAGCTTTCCAGCCGGCACTCTGGTTGGCGCACCGAAGGTTCGTGCTATGCAGATTATTGAGGAAATGGAGGCAGTAGGCCGCGGCCTGTATGCAGGTACTGCAGGTTATTTCGGTCTCGGCGGTGACATGGATCAGGCCATCACAATTCGCACCCTCGTATTTTCGGGAGACGAATACAGTTTTCAGGCTGGCGCCGGCATCGTAGCCGACTCGGTCCCCGCCAATGAGTATCGCGAGGTGCTGGCGAAGAGCGCGATATTGCGGCGTGCATTAGAGATGGCAGGGGAGGGTTTGTAATGCGAATGTTGCTAATCGATAACTACGACTCCTTCACCTATAACCTGGTGCAGGCTTTTGCCGCGCTGGGCGCTGAGGTTATTGTGCATCGCAATGATGCGATTACCGTGGACGAGGCGTTCGCGATAGAACCAACGCACCTCGTTATTTCGCCCGGTCCGGGCCGACCAGAAGACGCCGGCGTGTCGTTGCAAATGATTGCGGCATTCGCCGAATCCGTGCCGGTACTGGGAGTATGTCTTGGTCACCAGTGCCTGGTGACGCATTTCGGCGGCGAAATTGTTCGTGCGGAGCGTTTGATGCACGGCAAGACATCAATGGCGAAGCACGACGGCAAGACTATTTTTGCAGGCTTGCCGCAGCCGCTGGAAGTCGGGCGCTATCACTCCTTGTGCGCAGAACACGACTCCTTACCTGCGATGCTTGATGTCACCGCTGAAACCGAGCGCGGTGAGATCATGGGCGTGCGCCACAAAAGCTTGCCGCTGGAGGGAGTGCAGTTTCACCCGGAGAGCGTGTTGACGCCGGCGGGCGATCAGTTGATGGCTAACTTTCTGCAGATGACGTCGTGAGCACAGACCACAGCAAACATCTGGACACTTTGCTGAACGGCCAGTCTCTTACCGAGCAGCAGGCCTACAGCCTGATGCACGAGCTCGCCGCTGGCGATATTGCACCTGCATTGGCGGGCGCATTTCTGGCTGGCCTCAGAGCGAAAGGCGAGACCGCCGATGAAATTCGTGGCTTTGCCAAGGCCATGCGTGAACTCGCTCTACATCCTGCAATTCCGGACGGTGCGCCAACGGTCGATACCGTAGGTACTGGCGGTGACGGCTCCGGGAGCCTGAACTTGTCGACCGGAACCGGCTTGTTGGCCGCTGCTGCCGGCGCGCGTGTCGTCAAGCATGGCAATCGCTCGGTTTCGAGTAAATCCGGTAGTGCGGACATGCTCGAGTGCCTGGGCATGCCATTGCCATTGCACGAGGCTGAAGCTGTTGCCTGTCTCGCGGCGACGCAGTTTACGTTCCTGTTCGCACCGGCATATCACCCTGCAATGAAGGCGATCATGCCTGTGCGCGGTGCCATGGGTGTGCGCACAGTCTTTAACATGCTTGGTCCGCTAACGAACCCAGCGGCGCCACCGTTCATGCTCATCGGCGCCTGGAGTCTTGAGGCCGCCAGACTCATGGCAGACGCATTGTCGGGAATGCAGCTTGCCAGAGCGTTCGTCGTGCACGGCGAGCCAGGTTGGGACGAGGCTACGCCGGTTGGCGAATTCACCTTGTTCGACGTGCGGCCCGGTGAGGTTCGGCAGTCAGTACGCACACCTGAAGACTACGGGCTGCAACGTTGCACGCCGCAAGACCTGGCAGGCGGTGATGCGGCACACAATGCGCAAGAACTACGGCGCGTTTTTCGGGGCGAAGACATGGGCGCGCATCGTGATGCATTGCTTATGGGAACATCGCTGGTTCTGGAAGTGCAAGGCACCGCCAGCGATCCGAAGCACGGCGTAGAGATCGCAGCGGCAGCCATTGATAACGGTGCTGCAGCCCAGCTGCTCGACAACATCCAACAGCACTTCGCGGCCGCATGAGCGACTTTCTAAAAACCATGGCGACACTGAGTGCCGAGCGTGCTGCCTTGGCGCAGGCAATCGATGTGTCTGCTGCCAAGCCGGTTGTGCCGCTCGCACTCGGTCAGTTCGATGTCATTGCCGAGATCAAGGACCATTCGCCGGCCGAAGGTGCACTGGCTGGCGCGGACAGTGATCGCTGCGCGCAGGCACGACGCTACGCGCTGGGCGGTGCTGCCGCGATCTCTGTATTAACAGAGCCCAGTCGTTTCGCCGGCTCGCTGGAACACTTGCGCGAGGTCGTTAATGCAGTGCCCGAGACACCGGTGATGCGCAAAGATTTCCTGGTAGAGCCGGTACAAATTGAAGAGGCGCGACTCGCAGGCGCGAGCGGCGTGCTGCTGATCGCTAGCATGCTCAGCGACGCGAAGTTGGGTGACATGCTGGAGTGTGCTTTCTACCACGACATGTTCGTTCTTCTGGAAACGTTCGACAGCGACGATCTGGCACGCACGTCAGCCCTGCTTGAGCGCCCGATGCATCAGGATCGAGCTCATCGCGGTCAGTTTCTGGTCGGCGTTAACACACGTAATTTACGCACGCTCGAAGTGGATGCCGATCGTCTTGCGCGACTCGCACCGCTGTTGCCCGCCACCAAATGTGTGGCGGAGAGCGGCCTGCACACCGCGGAGGATGTCGCGTACGCGGCCAAACTGGGCTATCACCTGGCGTTGGTCGGCAGCGCGTTGATGCGCAGTGATGACCCTGCAATGCTGGTTGCCGAGATGCGTGCTGCTGGTAGTGCGAGGATCGCAGCGTGAAAACCTTTATCAAAATATGCGGTCTTCGCAACGCAGCGGATGTCAAAGCGGTGACAGACGCTGGCGCCAACGCGGTCGGCTTTGTCTTCGCTGAGTCGGTGCGGCGAGTGTCACCCGCCCAAGCTAGAGAGGCGGCAGCGGGAGTCGCGTCGAGCGTCCGTCGTGTGGCGGTAATGCGCCATCCGTCGAAGAAGGAATGTCGTGCTGTTATCGACGAATTTGAGCCCGACGTCGTGCAGACGGACGCAGAAGACTTTGCGATGCTCGAGATTCCCGCGCATATCGAATGCTGGCCGGTCGTCCGCGAGGGCAATGAGTCGATTGTGGCGCCGGACATCTATCTTTACGAAGGTAAGAACAGTGGCAGCGGTGAAACCGTCGACTGGTCGCACGCAGCCGAGGTCGCCCGACACGGCCGCATGCTGCTGGCAGGCGGTTTGGCCGAGGACAACGTACGTGAAGCGATTCAAACAGTGCGACCCTGGGGCGTAGATGTTTCCAGCGGCGTAGAATCGCTGCCCGGATACAAGGACTACGAATTGATCAGACGATTTATCAGCGCAGTGCGCGCGGCGGAGAAAGAAATATGAAAGGGCAATTGCAGGCCGACGAAGCACAGAAGCTTCTAAAGGCTTCAATCGACGGCGAACTACCGGATGAGCGCGGCCGCTTTGGCCCATTCGGCGGACGTTATGTGCCGGAAACACTGGTGCCGGCATTTGAGCGTCTCGAGCAGGGCGTGCGAGAACATCTGCACGAAGCAACGTTTCAGGCCGAGTTTCGCCGCGAGCTGCGTGAGTGGGTTGGCCGGCCGACGGCGCTCACCCACGCCCCACGGCTTAGCGAGCGTTGGGGCACGGATGTCTGGCTGAAGCGCGAGGACCTGGCGCATACCGGCGCGCACAAGATTAATAACGCGATTGGACAGGCGATTCTGGCGAAACGGCTAGGCGCGAAACGCGTCATCGCCGAAACCGGTGCTGGCCAACACGGCGTAGCGTCCGCCGCAGCCTGCGCTCGCGTCGGGCTGCCGTGCGCAGTCTATATGGGCGCCGTCGATATTGAGCGTCAGGCGCCGAATGTTGATCGCATGCGCAGACTGGGTGCAGAGGTTGTGGCGGTTGAGTCCGGCGACAAAACATTGCGCGCGGCGATCGATGAGGCGTTGCGCGAGTGGGTGACGGACCCGGCAGGAATTTACTACTTGCTCGGTTCCGCGGTCGGCGCACATCCGTATCCATACCTGGTGCGAGAATTACAGTCTGTTATCGGTGAAGAGGCCCGCCAGCAAATGCTCGATCAGGCCGGTGGCCTGCCCGACGTGGCTTTTGCCTGCGTTGGTGGTGGCTCGAATGCGATTGGCCTGTTCTATCCGTTGATTGGTGAGGATATCGAACTGATCGGCGTCGAAGCCGGCGGAACAGGTGACGGCCTTGGGCAGAATGCCGCGACATTGGCAACCGGAACGCCGGGTGTATTGCAGGGCGCATATACGATTATTTTGCAGGACAACGATGGTCAGGTGCAGGAAACGCATTCGATCTCTGCCGGTCTCGACTACTCCGGTGTTGGTCCAGAGCATGCTTTGCTGCAAGCCACCGGCCGGGTGAAGTATGTATCGGCAAGCGACAATGACTCGCTCGAAGCCCTTGAAGAGCTTTGTGCAACGGAGGGCATCTTGACGGCTCTCGAAACCGCGCATGCATTTGCCTATGCACGCGAATGGTCGAAGAGTAACCCGGGCAAGCGCATCCTGATTGGTAACTCAGGTCGAGGTGACAAAGACATGCCGACGCTTACAAAATATCCGCCGAGGACACGCACTCATGCAAGCACATGATCGGCTGACAGCGGCAATCAGGTCCGCGAACGAAAAAGGGCGCACGGCGCTGGTGCCGTTTATCACGGCTGGCTACCCGGAACCTGCAGACTTTATCGGCACGCTCAAGGCAATTGCCGAGGTGGGTGACGTAGTGGAAATCGGTATTCCCTTTTCCGATCCCATGGCGGACGGCATGACGATTCAGCGTTCAAGTTTCGTTGCACTGCAAAAAGGCGTCAGCCTCGAGTGGATCTTCACGCAACTCGAAACTGCTGCTAACACGATCAATGCGCCGCTGGTAATGATGTCGTACCTGAACCCTTTGCTCGCCTTCGGTTATGAGAACCTGGCGAAGCGTGCTGCAAGTACGGGTGTGTGTGGTTTTATCGTTCCCGACCTGCCGTTTGAGGAATGCGCCGAGTTGCGGCTCGCGCTTGAGGCAGAAGGGGTGGGGCTGATTCAACTGGTCACGCCTGCCACACCAGATGAGCGACTGGCAATGCTCGCCGATGCCTCCAAAGGATTTCTTTATGCCGTCACAATTACAGGTATAACGGGCGGCGATACGGGTTTGCCGACCGGCCTGGCGGAGTATCTCGACAATGTCGCGAAAATCGCTGCGTTGCCGGTATGCGCCGGCTTCGGTATTCGCGCGGCGGCCGATGTTGCCAACGTTGGTCAGCATGTCGCAGGTGCGATTGTAGGGTCTGCGCTGGTCGAGGTGCTAGAAAATGGCGGCGATCCGGCAGATTACTTAAAGTCCCTGCGGAGCGAATGAAAAAGCTCACCACCTCGGAATCTTTGGTGACGATCAGTCACTGGAAGAACCTGCTCGAGAGCGAAGGTATCCGCTGCGAGTTGCGTAATCAGCATCTCGGTTCAATTATGGGCGAGATGCCGTTTATGGAAGTGTGGCCGCAGTTGTGGATCGTAAATGACCTGGACTTCGACCGTGCGCAGCAGCTGCTAAGCGCCGATGCTGCCGCAGAAAGCCCAACTGAAAGTTGGCAATGCCGTAACTGCGGCGAAGAGAATGAAGGCCAGTTCGCCGCCTGCTGGAACTGCTCCACCCAAAACTAAAAAACCAGGGACAGTTTACTCAAACACCTATTTTTCAACCCGTCCAACAAAAAGGTGTTTGAGTAAACTGTCCCTGGTTTTAGGGCATGCCGCGGGCTAGAAGTCGCGTGCCTGCAATCTCTGAGCGAAGCATGGCGGAGACTTTCTCGGGCTGAATGGGTTTGCTGATCAAAAAGCCCTGCGCGAGATTGCAGTTGCAACTGCGTAGAAAGTCGAGCTGCGTGAGTGTTTCGACGCCTTCGGCCGCCACTTCGATGTCCAGGCCCTGCGCCATTGCGATCGCCGCACGCACAATACGCTGATGGCTATTATTCTCGGCAACATCAACGATCAAGGATCGATCCAGTACGAAGCTGTCGATGAAGCCATTGTCGAGAGACTCGAACGAGACATCACGAGTGCCGAAGTGGTCAAGTGAGATGCGTACGCCGAGCCTGCGCAGCCCATGCAGGGTGCTTTGTTCCGCGGCGCGTTTGCGTACGATATCGCCATCGCCAATTTCGAGTTCAATACAGCCCGGATCGATCGCGGTGTTATCCAGCGACTCCTTAACCGCCTCGACCAGTCGTTGGTGCATCAACTGTTGCTGTGAAACGTTAATGGCCAGAGACAGGTCCGGTAACTCGAACTGTCGCTGCCAGGCTGCGAGTTGCCGGCACGCAGTTGCTATGACCCACTCGCCAGCCGAATGAATCAGGCCGCTGCTTTCCAATATAGGCAGGAATCGCCCCGGCGGCAGCAGGCCAAAGCGTGGGTGTTGCCAGCGGAGCAGTGCTTCGAGGCCAATCAAGCGACCGGTAGTAAGGTCGATGCGCGGCTGGTAATGCAAGATGAACTCATCGCGAACCAGCGCGTGCCGCAATCCGACTTCAAGCTCCTCACGCTGTGCGAGCTGCGTATTCAAGGCTTCCGAGTAGTATTGAAAACGTCCGCCGCCACGCTTCTTCGCTTCGTACATTGCGAGGTCGGCGGCCTTGATCAGGCGATCCGCTGCGTCTCCGGACTCCGGGTACATCGCGATACCGATACTTGGCGTTGTATAGACTTCACTATTGCCGATCTCGTACTTCTCCGACAGGACCAGTAGCAATTTCTGCGCGGCTGCAGCAGCGTTGCTGGATTCGACGAAGTCTTCGAGACATACAACGAATTCGTCACCACCCCAACGCCCGGAAAGGTCGCCAATGCGAAGGTTCTTTCGCAGTCGGCCGGCTACCTGTTTGAGCAATGCATCGCCCGTGTCGTGGCCGAGCGTATCGTTAACGGACTTGAAGCGATCAAGGTCGATGAACAAGACTGCAAGCGGTGTAGATTTGCGCTGGCTGCGGCCCATCGCGCGCGCAAGTTGCTCAACGAACAAGCTGCGATTCGGCAAGTTTGTTAATTCATCGTATTGCGCAAGCTTTTGTAGTTCATTGTTGCGCCTGGTTTGGTCTGTGATGTCGCGGAAGGTGATGACACCGCCGATCAATTCGCGCTTGCCATCGTAAAGACCCTGACCATTGATCGAGAGCATGGTGTCGACTTGTTCGGGTACGCGGAATATTGCGACCTGACCTGAAAATTTCTCGCCGTTGCGCGCGCGCACCAGCGGCAGGTCTGCTGAATTTCGGTAGTTCTCGCCATTGCCATCGATACAACAAAAGGTTTGTTCCCAGCTCGTGTCCGGTTGCATTCTCGGACCGAGGGCGAGAATCGAGCGTGCCGCTGGATTAATGTCCAGCACATGGCCCTGTTTATCGACGACGATGACACCGTCATTAATATTGCGCAGAACAGACAGCACCGTCACATCGGTGTCGGACAGGCGATGCTGCAGTCGATGCCGTTGCACTGCGTGCTCAAATATTGACTCTTGTGCTTCGACAGTGACGTCGTCAACGCAGATATACGCCTGTGCGCCGGCACGCACAGCCGCGATGCCACGATGCTCGCGTTCTCGAGTGGTCAGTGCGATGACTGGGTACTTGTCGCACGAGGCAATCAGCTCAGCAATGGATGTCCCGGACTGCGCAATGGCTGGGCCGGCTTCGAACAACACCAGATCGAGCACCGAAGGCGCATCTTCTGGAATATTCAGCGCAGCAGAGCGAGTTAATAACGAGCAACAAGGCAGCGTCTCAAGCTCATGCAGGTAGTCTGCGGCGAATTCGCCGCGACCGAGATAAAGTATGGAATGCCCCGCCATATATCGTTGTCATTATCCGTTTTTGTTGGTGGCCGATGTCGCTCTGGGCCAGACGCATAATATCAGAATCCTCAGCAAAGACAGGCTTTTAGAGTCACTTTTAAACCATTTAGCAGGCACGGCCGTCTAAATAACAAAGGAAGTGGAGAATTAGCCCTTGGAAGCGCTTTTGACGGCCCCTTCGAGAGACTATAGTCCTCGGATGGTGTCTCTTGAAAGACCTGCTTTAACGGACGAGGCCGACTGGATTGCGAAAGCAAAACGGTCGGATGCGGGTGCTTTTGAGCGTCTTTACCGCATGCATATAGATAGGGTGTACGGACTGTGCTTGCGAATGACCGGCAATGTTAGCGAAGCAGAAGATTGCGCGCAGGATGCTTTCATTCAGGCCTGGAGCAAGCTCGACAAATTTCGCGGTGACAGCACGTTCAGTACCTGGTTACACCGCATAGCAGTAAACGCGGTACTGGGGCGGATACGAAAGTCGAAGCGCGAGCAGGACAGAATCAAGCTCGCTTTCGAGCAATCGTCTGCACCGGTATCGGTGGCAGACAACGGTGAGTTACGCGACCTGTCAGAGGCGGTTGATCGACTACCGCAAGGAGCAAGGCACGTATTTGTACTTCACGCTGTGTACGGCTATAGCCACGAAGAAACAGGCCAGATGTTGGACATAGCAGCAGGCACCAGCAAAGCACAGCTGCACAGAGCGCGACGATTGTTGGTGCAACAGCTCAAAGAGCAGGGATTTGAGGAATGACTGAGCAAGACGACAAGATAGCAATAGCGGCGAGTCAGCTGGCGACGGAGATCGCTCCGTCCCGCGATCTCTGGCCGGGTATTGAGGAGGCCATCAAAGCACCGCGTGCGCCACGCCAGACACCTTGGTATGCACAGGCCGCAGCGGTTTTCCTGTTGGTTGGCGCGTCATCGATGGTTACTTATTCTGTCGTAAAGTACGATGAGTCGAATACTCCGAAAGCCCAAGTGCAGCAAGTACAGATTGTTCCGACGAATATGATCTTCGAACGTGCCGCGTTTGGTGGCGAGCACACGCTGGAATCGGTTTACGGACGTGCGGCAGGCGGTGTTGAGTCTAATCTTAATCGCGAGCTGGCCAATCTGTCGCCAGAGGCTCGTGCGGACGTGCAGCGCAACCTGGCAGTGATACATCAGGCCATTGCTGATATTAGCCAGGCACTGGAGCATGAACCGAATAATGGATTTTTGCAGGAACTGTTGGTAGCGGCGTATCGCAACGAACTGACGTTGATGAATCGAATTGGCAGCATGACGCAACGTGTCATGGCGCGTAAAGACATATGAAAAAGGTGAGCAAAATGAAACAAGCAAACTTGATCGTACTTGCAGCAGGCATCGCCAGTATGCCGGTGGTTGCGGATGAACAGGTCAATCAAACGATCGACGCCTCGAGTGATGGCTATGTTGAAATTTTCAACACCTCGGGCTCAATCGAAGTGACTGGCTGGTCGAAAGACAGCATCGAAATTACCGGCACCTTAGGTGATTCGGTCGAGGAATTGATCGTTGAGCGGGACGGCAATGAGGTTCTGATTCGCGTAGAAGTGCCAAACCGGCACTGGGGTGATATCGATGCTGATCTGACCATCAAAGTACCCGAACGCAGTTCGCTCGAAGTCACCGGTGTAAGCACGGATATCGAGATCGAAGATGTTCTGGGCGAACAATCGTTAAGTAGTGTTAGTGGCGATATCGATACCAGAGGCGTTGCTGACGACGTCGAGGCGGAGTCCGTAAGCGGCGATGTAGATATTCAGGGAAATGGCAACGGCAGCTTTGAAGGCGCGACTGTTTCTGGCGACGTAATGGTCAAGGGAATGTCAGGCAGCGTCGACGTGGAATCGGTTAGCGGTGACGTCGATGTCATCGGTGGATCGTATGAAGACGCCTATTTCGAAACAGTCAACGGTGATCAGACCTTCCATGCGGAACTTAAGTCTGGTGGCGATCTGTCGATGGAGTCGGTCAACGGCACGGTCGATATCAAATTTTCTGTACCGGTAACATCGGCGCGTTTTGATATTGAAACCTTCAATGGCAGCATTAGAAACTGTTTCGGACCAAAGCCGGAACGGACCAGCAAGTACTCCCCGGGCCTGGAATTGAGCTTCACCATCGGCGATGGCGATGCACGAATTGAAATCGAAACGCTTAACGGTAGCGTAAACGTTTGTAACGCGGACTAGTAAGAAAGGACCGAGCAAGGCTTTATTGTTTCCAGTCCTGTAGGCGGAATACAAGCAAAGAGCTCGCCGATCTAAGCGTCAGGCTTCCGTTTGGGCCCAGAGAAATCGCAGACTCATGACCAAGTACGGTCTGCAGCTTGAGTTCGATGTCATTTTGCTGCGCTGAGCAGCTTCGTTGCGTGGCAATCATAGACTCAATCAGAAAAAAGCCATCACGAAGAACGGCTTTGCCGGAATACTGATTGCAGCCCGTATTGCCCGATACGTGCATTTGCTCCCCAAAATCGAGATCCGGAAGCTGTGACTCTGTGTTCTCCAGCTGCAGTGCTTCGCCATCAATACTTTCGAGAACCCAGCGGTGATGCTGCAAATCGCTCTCGGTCACCGCTATATCCGCCATGCCGGTTTCGCCCAGCAACAAAATGCACAGCAAAATCGTAGCTAGTAAATTCCGCGCCCGCATACCAACAACTCCCGTTCGCCTGCTTCACCGTGCATGGTCGCGTTAAAAGGGCCGTCGTGTCTATTGTCCGATACAATTAGCTCGATGAGCGATCTAGTCCGCACACTTATCGATGAGTTTGGCGCAGATGCGGTCATCAGCGGTGACCAGCTGTTCCAAAGAGCAACCTCATACTGGGATTCGTCGCCGACAAAAGCGAAGGCGCTGTTACGTCTGACCAGCACCGAAGAGCTTAGTCGTGCAATGCGCCTGTGTAGCAAAAAGAAGCAATCGGTCGTGGTTCAAGGCGGACTGACAGGGGTTGTTGAAGGCGCTGTTGCGACCCCCGACGATGTCATTATTTCTCTCGAGCGCATGAGTCAAATCGAATCTGTAGATTCGATGGACGGTGTCGCAGTCATCCAGGCAGGCGCCATTTTGCAGGTCGTTCAGGAGCAGTTGGCGGAGCAGGGATTTCTCTTTCCGCTGGATCTCGGTGCGCGCGGTAGTTGCACTATTGGCGGCACCGTCGCCACAAACGCGGGCGGCATCAACGTGCTGCGCTACGGGATGATGCGCAATCTTGTGCTTGGGCTCGAAGTTGTACTGGCGGACGGCACGGTGATCTCGTCAATGAATCAGATGTTGAAGAACAATACCGGCTACGACCTCAAGCAGCTCTTTATAGGCAGTGAAGGCACGCTGGGGATTGTTGCGCGGGTGGTGGTCAAACTGTTTCCATTACCGAAGAGTCGACAGACTGCAATCTTTGCAGCCGAGTCGTTCGACGCCGTCGTAAGAGTGCTCAAAAACATGCAAGCGGAGCTAGCCGGAACGCTGAGCGCCTATGAGGTGATGTGGAACAACTATTACAGGAGCGTTACTTACGAGGGCGCACACAAAGCGCCGTTGGATCGTGATTACCCATTCTATGTGATCGCCGAGGCGGAAGGGGCGGATCCCGATGCGGATCAGGAGCGTTTCGAGTCTCTTTTGCAGCGCGGGCTGCAGAGCGGCGATATCGTTGATGCGGTGCTGCCGAAGTCCACCGCGGAGCGCGATGCACTGTGGCTTGTACGCGAGGACTTTGATCCTGCGCTGCCCGCCTACCTGTATGACATTAGCCTGCCGATCA
>Ga0316204_10003320_pt1 | contig 32679 bp, 28 predicted proteins | sample 6monrhotite_MG_2_FD_205661 | JGI IMG/M metagenome (GOLD analysis project Ga0316204, IMG submission 205661) | Microbial mat bacterial communities from mineral coupon in-situ incubated in ocean water Damariscotta River, Maine, United States -... | ecosystem: Environmental > Aquatic > Marine >... | reverse complement strand
CCCATCTTTCGACAAAATCGATCAAAAACACACGTAAGTCATTGATTTTCAGTTTTATCAAAAAACAATATTTAATTAAAACAATAACTTACGATTTAAAGGCTTGGTGTAGTGCCATAAAATACATTTATTTCTTGCAATTACTTGACACCTCCTGTATCGTCTGCCCCATGTATATTCGATGCACATCTATTAAAAGTAAAAAATCTGGCGATCCCTATTATACCTATCGCTTGGTCGAGTCTGAGCGCGTTGCTGGAAAAGTGAAACAGCGAACTTTACTCAATTTAGGCCGCCATTTCGACTTACCAAAATCGCTTTGGGCGGATCTGGCGGGGCGGATCTCACAGCTCATCTCACAAACTCAAAGTGAGTTGTTTGCGATTGAATTGCCCCCTGAGGTTGAGGAAATGGCACAGCGTTATGCCGCTCAGATCTTGGTGTCGCGCAGTGAAGCACCTGCTGACGAGTTTAATAAGCGTTTGTCTTTTAGCTCGGTTGATCTCGACTCTCTCGAATTAATTCGCCCGCGCAAAGTGGGCGTAGAGCAGTTAGCTTTGAGCGCCTTGGCGCAATTAGCGCTTGAGCCAAAGCTGAAAGAACTCGGGTTTAATCGTCATCAACTCGCTGCCGCCATCGGTAATATTGTCGGTAGAATGGCTTTTCCAAGCAGCGAGCGCGCCACTCACCAATGGCTGCAACACCGCAGTGGTTTAGGTGAATTACTCGGCTATGATTTTGAAGGAATGGGGCATGATCGTCTCTACCAAGCTTCCGATCTGTTATGGAAGCACCGTGAAGAAATAGAAGAACATTTGTACCAAAAAGAAGCCAACCTGTTTCAGTTTGAAGAAACCATTACACTTTATGATCTAACCAATACTTTTTTTGAAGGCACTGCCAAGGAGAACCCTCAAGCCAAGCGGGGGCGCTCAAAAGAAAAACGCAGCGATTGCCCGTTAGTGACTTTGGGGCTAGTGCTTGATGGCAGTGGGTTTCCGCGCAAAAGCCAAATTTTTTCAGGCAACGCCAGTGAGCCAGAAACATTGAAGGAGATGTTAGCAGGACTCGGTGGACGTCAAGGCTCCATTGTGATCCTCGACGCAGGCATTGCCACGGAAGCCAACATTCAGTGGTTGATCGAGCAGGAATATCATTATCTGGTGGTATCACGTAAAAGAAACCGCCACTTTGATGAAACGAAAGCCGTCACGGTCAAAGAAAAGCCCGGGCAGACCGTCAAAGTCGAACGAGTGATCAATGATCAAACCGGCGAAGTCGAGCTTTATTGTCATTCACAATTGCGTGAGCAAAAAGAACAAGCCATGCAAACCAATAGTGCCGAGCGTTTTGAAACCGCGCTGCAAAGTTTATCCGATGGTTTGAGTAAAAAGAGAACCACTAAAAACTATCAAAAAGTCGTGGAGCGACTGGGCAGACTGAAAGAAAAATACGCACGAGCCGCCCAACATTACGTGATCACCGTTGAGCAAGATCTAGAAAACGGTCAAGCGCTCAGTATTGAGTGGCAGCGGCAGGAAAAAGGCAATAGCCAAGCGAGTCACCCTGGCGTTTACTGTTTAAGAAGTAATCTTATTGATTGGGATGAAGCCACCTTGTGGCGAACTTATACCATGCTCACCGATCTGGAAGGTGTTTTTCGTAGCTTGAAAAGTGAGTTGGGAATGCGACCCATCTATCATCGCAAACAGGAACGGGTGAGTGGTCATATATTCATCACGCTGCTCGCTTATCATTTAGTGCAAACTCTGCGGAGTCAACTTAAAGAGCAAGGGATCAATGACAGCTGGCAAAGCATACGGGCAAAAATGGAAAATCAACAACGGATCACGGTCAGCCTCAAGCAGGAAGATGGACGAGTTGTGCATCTTCGCCAATCAAGCCGAGCAGAGCCTCAGCAGAAAACCATTTACGGCGCGCTCAATATTTCGTCACAACCAGGCTCGAGGCAGAAAACGCTCGCCTAAACTCCGCTAAAAATTCAGAAAAAACAAACGTTCAAAGATGTAGTGCCATACGACAGCAAAATAAAAGGTTAACTTTTTGATTTAATTCAATATTTTGTCAGTCAAATCGAAAGATGGGGTAGGACCATACTCATCAAATGTCACACCGACCCAGTCAGTCGTCATATCGGATCGAGTCAAATAAAACCCTGCACCCCGCAAGTCAGAGAGGCTAAAACGAGCGCCAGAGACATCCGCTAAATCTAGAAAAGCCCCCTGCATGTTTGCCTCTGTCATTACCACATCATTTAATTTCGCGGCAGAAAAATTCGTTTTGATGGCTTTTGCGCCAGAAAGATCGGAGCCCGTTAGATCCGTACCGATGAGAATGGCATTTTCGAGATTGGCGTTTTTAAAATCAAGCCCCGACAGATCCGCGCCACTTAAGTCGACCCCTTTGAGGTGGTATTTATTCGACTCTACGAGGCTTTTTAGATCGCGGATGATTTCCGGATCGGGCTGACTCTCATAAAACGTTTTAAAGGGCGACCATAATGAATGGGGAAAGTTATCAAATGAGATAAATTCTGGTTTAGGCGGTATTTTGTATGCCTGTAGCTGGGCGACACGGTTGAGCGCAGACGCTTTGTTCTCACCTTGTAGTTGCAACGAAAGGTTGCTCACACGTCGCTCAACAGATGATCGTCGGCTCTCGTAAAGACCCATTGAGAATGAATACACAGCTAAATAGAAACCGATCAGCCACACCACAATGGTGGTTGGTTTATTTTCCGGATCGCCGACACCGGCTTTAAATAACAACCATCTTAGACCTGACAGATCGTAAAGAAAAAACAGCCACTTTGCGGCGAAGGCTATCGAGTTATTTTCTGGATTGCCACCCCCTAACTTAGATAGCAACCCACGCAGACCAGAAGATCGGTACAGGAAAAATAGCCCCTTTTTAGACCATTGGATCAGTTTATTCATCATCGATCCTTCATTTGATGAGTTTTTTCAAGCTGCTCAAAGCTCGCTTTTAATGCGGCTTCGGACAAGGATACGGCTTTGAGTCGCTGAGCGATCGTCTGGTTTTCGGTTTGAGCCTCTGCCAAAGTATGCTCCAATCTCTCGATGGTTTTGTTTCGCTCCGTTAACATGATCTCGGCGCGGTTGGCTTGCTCATATTTAGCAGCGAGAGTATCGCGAGATGTCTGCAAGGTTTGATGATCGCGGCGATCCGCCTCACGATCATGCTCCAACCGTTCAAACGCTTGTTGCTGTGCGTCCGATTGAGCGGTGAGGGTGGCGATCTGCTTTTCGGCGGCATTCAGGGTGGCGGTGAGTTGCTGGTGCTCGCTTTTAAGCGTCTCGGTTGCTTTCAGCTGCTCAGTCAGGTGCGAGCCATTCAGCTCGGCTTTGACTAGTTTTTCACGAAGTTTTTGAGTCTCATCGCGAAGCGTTTGCAGTGCATCCGTTAGCTGCTCATTCTGTGCGTGCCGCTCTGTTTCAATCGCCTCCGCCCGTTTTTCTTTTAACGCATACTCATGGGCTTGCTTTGTCTGCTGGTCTTTTTGGGCAGCCAACTCTTCACTGAGCTTACCATTGACTGATTGCGCTTCGGTGAGCTCCGCGATCGCTGCCTCGGTTTGCGCCGCTGATTCGATCGCCAGCGTCTTAAAATGAGTTTCGACTTTAAGAGTCTGCGTCTGGATCTCATCGAGCAGGGCTTGTTTCAGCGCCGGACTAAAGCCGCTTTCACTGAGCATTTTTTCATTTGCTTTGGCTTGCTCAGTTTTCCACAATTTAAAATACTTATGCAAGGTACTGGTACTGGTGAGCTCAGGCAGGTAACTGCCAATAATACGCACGCTTAACGGCTCGCCTTGTTGGCTGAGTTTGTCGCAAATGGCAAACACTTTTTGTTGGTTGGTACTAGGCGCGGTGGACTCAGACATGCGAGGCTCATTGGAAAAAAGTGACTGAGGGGAGTTTAACCCAAAAATCAAACGAATACAAAGCTAACGAACGCGAACACTATTCGTTCGTTCGGTATAGTTTGGCGCTCAAATTCGCGCGAAGCCGCGCTTTATCTGGGTTGGGGTGTGAGAGGCGGTGACGCGTTAAAACGAACACCTAGGCGAAATGAGGCATCCAGCGATCGCTAAACCTTGTCGGCGAGTCATTAAAAATGCACTATAAACAAGATAAGCCTACTTATCTTGTGCGCACATATATTTTGTTTTATGATAGTTTTTCTACTGGCTAACCTATTAAAAGCTATTAGGTGATCAGCACCTTAAAGTTGGACGGTTTTTATTTTATACAAAGGAGATGTCCCATGAATAACCAGCATGATCCAATACATAGAGCTCCCCATTGCGATTGTAAAACCGCTTGGTTAGCCAACCGTAATCAAGAGCAACCTCCGGCAACATCTATAAATCGTTGCGGCAAGCCTTGCGCTACAAATGGATGTTATAACTCATGCGCCTATGCGCCTGGTCATGGAGGGAATCATTATTGTCAGACAGGTTGTTAATTGATACATAGAGCCTAACGTCATAGTTTGCGGAGGGTGCAAGCTTTGGCGGAGTATAGGGGGTAGATTAACCAAAGGGTGTTTTATTAGGAGTTTAAAAGTTATAAAAATGACAAATTTCGCTGCTCCACATAACATTGACAATTATCTTGAAAATATAATTAGTTCACTTAAAAATGGTACATATTGCAATGGTTCATTAACCTATTATGATATTAGCGATGATACGGGTAAGTTTTTCTGGTTTAGCTCAGATTATATGCGAGAAAACGATGATGTATCCCTAGGGAAGGCTAAATTAAATACAATGTGGGGAGATTTTTGTTATAAATTATATCAGTTAGGTTATGCCCCTACATTTCGAAATAAACGAGTTGGTTAGACAATTAGGGTTAACAAATATCACAAAGAAAATAAACCTCAAATAGATAATGGCTGGATTTACATTCCGCGCAATTTAGCATCAAAAAAGTATTACCCTTCATATAGAAAACCGAAAGCCGTTAAAACTTCAGAGACTACCCAGAGAAAAAAAGAAGAAACATTCCTTGGCAAGCTTAGCAGCAAAAATAGTAGCTTAGATTATTCTTATGACTTAACGAAAAACCGTTTGTTAACTGTTACGGGGATAGGTTCGAACGCCAAAAGCTATGATTTTACAAACGGATATGATGAACGCGGGAATGTTACAAATAATGGGTTTAATAGTTTTTCATATAACTTGGCAGGACAAATGGATGGTCATGGAACAAATGTATTAGTATATGATGGACACAATAGAAGAGTAAAAGAGTGTACAGGTCCTTGCTATAGTTTCTATAGCAAAAGCGGAAAATTATTGTATAGAAAAATGCCGTTCGGTGGGGTAAATTATATTTATTTGGACAATAAATTGATCGCAAAAGATGGATATTTTATAGAAAATAGCAAACAGCATTATCGACCATACGGTGATAGTATTGAAGGTGAAGTTTCTGAAGTGGGCTTTGCCGGTCATAAATTTGATATAGATACAGAGTTAAGCTACATGCAGTCTCGCTATTATGATCCCGTTATTGGTCGTTTTTATAGTAACGATCCCATTGAGTTTAGGGACGTGCACTCATTTAATAGATATGTTTACGCAAATAACAATCCGGCGAGTTTTATCGATCCGGATGGTAGATTGGCTTGCCCAGAAGAAATTAAAAATTGCGTAGATGACCCTGCCTCTGAAAAAGAGCCTCCTGAGGGTGATCCTAACTCTCCATGGGAAGCTCCTGGTGGTGGTGACGATTCTGAACTACTAGTTATTCATGGAACAAAATTTAAAAAATTTAGCGATGGTTTTAATATAAGATTCCCAAGGACAGGGGTTTCTGAACAAGGATTTAGAGTTGCTTGGGACGGGATGTACCCTATAGATTTCGCTGAAAGCGGTATACAAAATTGCGAAGATGGTAGTACTAGAGCTGCAAATAGAATTAACTTATCAGATGTACAAGGAGGAAACATCGGTCATACACATGGTGGTGGTGATTTAGATCCGTTGCCAGGTCCGGAGGATGGTTATGCTGCTAAGGCAACAGGGAAGTCGTCTTATATGATTTCTCGTAGAGGAGCATTTGCTATTGAAAACACCGCCGTAGGATTTAGAGTTCGTTTGCTTGCGGGTAGAAACCTCAAATCAAAAGAAAAAAGAAAGCTTCGTAAAATCGTTGCAGCATATAATAAGAATGGTGGAGGTTCTGGTCAAAAATGTACTTTTACGCCAAACAAGTAAAATTAATATTATGCATATTATTATCGGCTTTTTTTTTCGGTTGTTATAGTCCAGTAAGTGACCGTCTAGCAGCAGGAACACTTGATGATTGCGATGTAGGTAAAACCTGCCGTGTTAAGGGCAAGTTGGAAATATATCAAGGGACTACATTCGTAGGTGTTTTGGAAATAGAAGATAGCTGTGTTGCACTCGCGCTACCCCGAGAAATTTATAGTGCTTCTGATGATTGGAGTGGTAATCAAGTTATTGTCAGCGGTACTCTTCATACATACGGTTACGCTTCGGCGGTTATCTCTATATTTATAAACGATCGTCCTATGGCTACTGGAATGTGTTCTAGTGAATTTGCTATTTATGTCGACGAAATTACAGTTATATAGGGTTAGAGGTACGGACGGGATTCGTGTCAAATTTAGCCACTAAGCCTGCAAGCTATTGATATTTATAATATTAATACGTATTTTAACAACTCTTAAGTTGGTAATCATGCCAATGGCTGAAAATAATTGAACATGCCTCTGCATAATTCTCAGGTGTTGAAAAACAAATCCCCAACAGGTTGTTAAATCTAGCAATTGTTCATATGCCAATTAAATCAACCTGAGAATAATGCAGAGGCATGTAATTGAATATTGTGTCGAGCTACAATATTGTACGGATAATCCTAATTATCTTGACTATTATGCACGTCCGTTTTAGACTGTTTTTTCTCCCCAAAACGGTCTAAAGTTGCGTATGGTGAATAAACGATCCGATCACGATCAGCCGCAACCGCTTTCACTCGATACGGTGGCGAAAACCCAGCTGTTGCCGCTGGCAGAACTTCACTTGTCAGCTGAGGTGAATGGTCAACACGGGACCAATCGATTACCGAAAACGAACTTTCGCTTAACCGCTGCCGATGATGATGTCGCCGCGATGGAGCATTGGCTCAATCAGCGATGCAACAATCAACCCCAGACTACGCGTATTTATCGCAAAGAAGCCGAGCGATTGATCTTATGGGCGGTGTTTGAGCGTCATCAGGCGGTGTCCAGTTTAAATGCCGAAGATCTCAATCACTATCTTACTTTTCTGGATGATCCCAAAACATCCCATTTTTATGACGAGGCGAAAACAAACCCTCGTTATCATTGGACGCCAGCCAGCAACCGAACCAGCGATCCGGCTCGCCAATATGCGCGCTATCAAGCGCAGTGGACGCCCTTTAAAGGTCCGCTCTCCCCTCGCAGCAAAGCCCACGCGGTGACCATCATCCGCAGTATGTTCGAGTTTTGGTGTCGGATCAGTTATGTGGGGCTGAATCCGCTGGGGGTGCATAAGCTGGCGGTTACCCGTCAATCCATTGATGCAAAGAACCGAAGCTTGAGTCAAGCCCATTGGGACTTTGTGGTGCATTTTTTTGATTCCTGGGAGTCACGCCTGCCAGAGAAATGGCAAGGCAATACCCAGCGCCAAAGACAACAACGGGCGAATTATTTACTGCGCGGTGAGCGCGGTCGCTGTTTATTGTATGTGCTCTATTTAACCGGCGTACGGATCAGTGAAATGGCGAATTTTAAAATGGGTGACCTCAAATGGCAAGATGGCGTTGAGCTGAGTAGTTATTTTGCTGAAGTGCTTGGCAAGGGTGAAAAGTTGCGCCGAGTGCCCATTAATCAGGCGTGTTTCGATGCGATCATTCGGTACCGACAACAAGTCAATGCATTGTCTAAATTGGACATAAAAATCGGCACGGTACCACGCGCAGACGACATGACACCGATCATCTTTTCGATCCGGGGTGGTCGCGTCAAGGCACTCACCGCCAACGGTCTACATAAAGAAATGAAAAAGCTGTTCGCGATGATGAAAGAGCTTTTAGATGATCTCCAGCAAGCTGATCCGAATAGCCGGTGGCGCACGCTTGATCCGATCGCTTTTGAAAAAGCGAGTACCCACTGGATGCGGCATACCTCAGCCACTCACCAGGTGCGAAGTGGGATCAGTTTGCAGAATTTACAAAGAAACTTAGGGCATGCCAGTATTGATACCTCCATGATCTATAACGCCATCGATGATGAAGAGCGGGCGCAGCAAGCGGAGGGATTTAGTGTTGCGTCTCGACCAGGATTAAAGCCACCCCAGGAGCGAGCCCCCTCTCATTCTGATCGTCATCATCAAACCAACCCATCAAAGATCTTTTGTCTGTGGCTGCGGGTTGAAAAAAACGGTGGCGCTGTCGAGACAAAACCAGAATGGGTTCGCCGAGATCTGGAAAAGGAATTGTTTCCACATTATCAGATCAAGAAGCGCTCCAAGGAAGGGTGGCGATATGACGTGAGGTTTGAGCAATCCGATCATGGCTCTTATGAAACCCAGGCAGAAGATTTGATTAGAGCAATGATTGAATTTGTCGATCCTTATTGGTGTTTTATTGAATGTTCGATCTTAGATGAGTCGACAGAGGAACCTATAGAGATCGGCAGTTGTTGATACTCGAAAATATTCTCAGAAAACAATTAATTACAGACTTAGTGGCTAAATACAACACGAATCCCGTCCGTACCTCTATAAAGAGAAATACTATATTCTCTGAAGAGGGAAAAGTAATTCTTTTCATCACAAAAGATAAGCTAGAAGAAATGCTCTATATCAAAGAGCGTGGAGATGACCCAGGTGATCTAATCATGGATGAAATAGAATGGTTTTATCTACAGCATGAGTGAGTAAGGTGTTATTACACACAAGATCCTAAAGTTTAACATTTTCTGAATGTCCACAATTGGTCGGAGCCGCTCTCCTCTCATTACTTTATATAATAGGGATTATAATAAGTTATATTTGGGTGGTCTAAAACTAGAAAAGTTGTCATTCTACGCGGCAGGTAACTACGCCTTATAACGCATCTGGCTAGAGCCATAACTAAAGGTACTGGTGATGGCATTTTTTGTAATGGTCAGCGGTTTGTTAAAGGCATTGTAAGTCATGCTTTTACCATCACCGGTGAGCATATTGCCGTTATTGTCATAGGTATAGCTTGCCGTACCACCGGCATTTTTATTCACACTGGTCACCGCATTCGAACCGGCGTTACCAATGGTTCTACCGAGATTGCCATGCAACGAAAGCGGGACGAGGTCGTCAAGTTTCATTTATCATTGGTGATAAAACAAAACCTTCGTCTACTGATTGGATGAAAGAACGTCTGCGTGGTAAAAAGAATGTAAATGGTCAATGGAAGTTGTTCTGTTTAATTCAGAATATAGAGAAACTGAAAAATTATGGGGAGCTGACCATCAGAGCGTCGTAATTGACAACGTCATGCAAAGATAACGTAATGCGTTGGTTGGAGTCTGACAAATGAGAAAAATACAGGTTAGAAATGAATAGTTGAAATAAGAGAAAAATACAGGCAAAGTGAGTTCAAACCAAAACAAATTTGGCTAAAGGGGAATTACCGTTGTAAATTGGCTTTTTCTACAGCCTCGTTAGCACCACAAACGAAATTTTCAGAGTAACTATGGAATCGAAGAAACATTGGGAAAAGGTTTACACATCTAAAGATGAAACTGAAGTCAGTTGGTTTCAGGAACATGCACACCTTTCGCTGAAACTTATCCGCGATGCAAACATTTCAATATCGGCTTCGATTATTGATGTAGGTGGTGGTGCGTCGACTTTTGTTGACGATCTCCTCGCCAATGATTACCAGCATGTAACTGTACTTGACCTATCCGGGGCAGCGATGGTTACCGCTAAGGCCAGAATTGGAGCACATGCTTCTGACGTTCAATGGTTGGAGGCCGATATATTGACAGTGGGGCTTCCGACACATGCTTATGATGTCTGGCACGATAGAGCGGTTTTCCATTTCCTAACCACCGAAGATGAACGTAATGCCTACGTGCAAAAAGTGTTGCAATCCGTAAAGCCAGGAGGTCTCGTCATAGTTGCCACATTTGCGGAAGATGGACCTACTAAATGTAGCGGTCTTCCTGTCATGCGTTACAGTGCAAACGATCTTCACTCGGAGTTTGGTGAGCCTTTCGAGCTTCTTGGTCACGAAAAAGAGTCTCATCACACTCCAGATGGCAACGAGCAGAAGTTCGTTTACTGTTTTTGCCGCAAGGTCGCATCATAGTGTGCTGTGCTAACAAGGTCATCAATTTGATGAGGCAAAAACGCGCCACGAATTCTGGCGGCGTTGGATGATTATATCTGACCGTAAGCAGTCTCTAAATCAAAATATGTGAATGACTGTTTTGTTACTAATGCAGACCCGCAAAAGATCAGATTTGGACGACCGAGGTTCAGACATTTCTGCCTCTCCAGCTTGATGCTGTCAACAGTGCATTTTCTGGTTATTTCTATTTTATATAGTTAATTTATACATATATAAAATAGCTAATGCCATACTTGGTCAATTAAACAAAGGCTTTCCAAGCTTTTTATACAGTTTTAACTATAAACCTGCTATGAGGTAACCACCCCTAGTATTGAACACAAAAATCCTTCTTCGTGTTTTTTTGATTAAGCCATCGCATGGTCATTGCCGCCGCTTAGTCGTCACTTAAATAATTATTTCCCAGTAAAGTTCATCGATATAAAATACCCTGTGTTTGTCAGAAAAATTGATAATGATTTCTTATTTTCATCAGCCTCTTTAGGGTTATTGAAAGTGACAACCCAATTCATCCTAGATTCTTTTCGTTCAAGTACCGCATTAGAGGCTTTGATCATTTCCCATGACTTATCGATTTCACCCTTTTCGATTAATCGTTTAACGTGTTGACTTGCCGTGGTAATGGCTTGCTCTTCGTAAATGGTTTGTGGTTTATCATGCCCTGCAGAATGAGCATTTATCAATGCCGAAAAAAAGACAAAAGCGAGTAAAATGAGTTGAATTATATTTTTCATTTGTTTTCCTTAGTTTAGTTTAAGTTTGTTTAATGGGGCTGACCAATGACTTCATAGCTGCCTTGAGTGGTTAGGCTGACAGTTACGTCTTTATCGCTATTGTTTTTCCAGTACCAACCATGACTGCCTTCAAATGGAACGGTCATGGAACCTTTCATTTCTGCATTGGTCGCTATAACATAACTTTCGAAATAGCCCGTTGTATCACCCTTTGGCTCCCCGTGGAAATCGAAATACAAAAGCTCTCCGTTTGTAGCCCATTCATAAGTTAAGTTGGCATACTGCTGCATTTTGAACTTATATTCGACGCCTTTGTTGGGAGGGATAATAATAGTTGCTTCATTTTTTTGATAACTGAGTGCCTGCTCTTTAACCGGTTTTTGTATTGGCACTGGTATACTTTCTTCTGCCAGTACGGTTAACCCCATTAACTTGCCTGAGCCAGTTGGATCAATATTATATTCGGCGGGTAAAATAATCGTGATAAAAACGACAGAGGCCGCTACCAGTGAGACAATGCTAGCCTTAATTAAAGTGCTAGTCGGCTGCGTTGGAAATGTAATTTCATGTCGAGTAGACATTGATGTCTCCTTAATATTTAAAATTTATAAACGTAAGGAAACATAATGCCCCTCACAGAACCGTACTTGAAGATTTCCCTCATACGGCTCTTCAATTTAATTCACAATTTCATGTGACAACGTAAAAGTTATGCCTTATTCGTGGTTTCGGTAATGGGTAAAGTAAAAGATATTGACCCATCTTTTCCCAATTCATTTTCCGTTTCTGACTTCGCCTGTTCAACCATTTCTTTACGAGCTTGATTGCCAGTTTGTAGAACTTCATAATTGAGCGGTAGTTTTCACTGACCCCATAGTATTCATAATGTCCTCGTAGTTTCGAGCTTAAGATCTTCCACCAGTCATTGGTTAAAACCTGGTTTCTGATCGCTTTTAGCCATCGGTTTAAATCTTTGGCTTTCGCTCTAAACTTCTTTGCGCTGGTTTTCCTGCCCACTTTGAAATAACCCTTTCTAGTTTTGTCGCAATAGTGCGTTAATCCTAAAAAATCAAAGGTGTTGGCTTTGCGGTTTTCTCTCACCGCATTCTGTTTCTCATATCGACCAAAACTGAATACGCTGGTTTTGTCAGGGTGTAGCTGTAGTTGATATTTGCCAAATCGATTTTGTAATGCTTTTAGAATTCTATCCGCATCTCGTTTCGATTGAACTAAACAAATAAAATCATCCGCATACCTCACCAACTCCGCATAACCTCTCACATGGCTGAGGACAATGTCGTTAAACCATTTGTCCAGAACATAATGCAAGAATATGTTTGAAAGCATTGGACTCAAGATACTCCCTTGGGGGGTTCCCTTTTCCGTATTGACTAGATGGTTGTCATCAACGTAACCCGCTTTTAGAAATGTTTCGACCAGCAATAATAGACTGCTGTCTTTTATTCTAATGCGAATGAATTCCATCAGTAAATCATGCTCAACATTATCAAAGAAACCTTTGATGTCTGCCTCAACTACATGATTAACGGGCTTGCCGTTAATGCTATCACCAATGACCTTTAATGCTTGATGGGCATTTTTATACGGTCTAAAGCCATAGGAATAATCAAAAAAGTCTGCTTCATAAATGCTACCCAATATCCGAGCTATTCCGCTTTCGACTATTTTACTTTCAATTGCGGATATTCCTAAGGGTCTGAATTCCCCATTCCCTTTTGGAATGTATACTCGTTTCGAGGGCAGCGGTTTAAAGGTTTTCCTTTTTAATCGGGATACTAACTCCTCTAATCTGTCATCCAATCCTATTTCATATTCCTGCCAGCTTACGCCATCAACTCCTACTGTCTTGTTTCTAGCAAGGTGGTAGTAGCAGTCTTTTAGAAACTCAACATTCAGGTGATGAGCGAGGCTCATAAACTCAAAGGTTGAATTATTTTGCGCACAAAATGATATTGAGGATAACTTCTCCAAAGTTTTATTCGGTTCTGCGTCTGACATTGAAATAAACGATCCTCATACATTAAATAGCTAGTCGCTTCGAGTGACTTTTCCTTTGCCTCAATGGGCATTACCCCATTTACACCTCTACTATCAACTAGTCCGACTGCCTGACAAAATTACTCTCTAACCTTTTAAGCTCTAAGAATAACATTGAAGAAATTGTCAGGCTCTCCCAAGTTCCAAAACAATCAATTCGTCACCCCGCTACGGACTTAGATCCCGGCATCTTCAATATAAACTTACCATGTCGCTTATATTGATACTGACTTCCAGCACATGAAAACTTTGGTCAGATGCGATAAGGAAAATTTCGGGACTCAACACCTTCACGCTTACGCATTGCGGCTGAGTGACTGCCCTTGCTACAGCTTCACGTTATTCGTTACCTCCTAACGTGTGTAGTTCGGTTACAGGCTGTTGGTTAGACTTTTCCTGTGCTGGATTGTCCAGCTTGATTGCCTTAGCTTTGCTTGGCGCACTCATAGTTATTCCTTAAATTCTAATTAATTCTATTTTAATTAACCTGTAATATATCCGGTCGTTTGAAACATCGTTAGCATTAAGCCACCTGTCATCAATAGCGTATTTGAAATAGTTGAGAACTTTAGATAACTTGCATGTCGACGCCAAAAACTTAAAATAATGAGTACAAACGTCAGCGCGAAAAATTGCCCAAGTTCAACGCCGACATTAAACGCAATTAAATTTTGTAATAATCCTTCCCGACCAAATTCGAATTCTTGTAGTTTTGTCGCCAAGCCAAAACCATGAAACAGACCGAAAATAATAACCGCTATTTTAGTGTTAGGTTCGAAACCGAGTAACCGTTTAAAACCTCCAAGATTATCAAAGCCTTTATAGACAATTGATAACCCAATAATAGCGTCAATCAGATAGGCATTAACTTGAATGTCATTCCAAACGCCTAACATCAAAGTCAGACTATGACCGACAGTAAAAAGGCTAACGTAGATTAGGACATCTTTCGAGCGATAGAGAAAAAACAATACACCGACAAGAAATAATAAATGATCATACCCTGTCACCATATGCTTAGCGCCAATATACATGAAGGGTAAAAACGCGACGCCTTCATTGCCTTGCAAAAATTGCTTGGTGTTTTCATCGACACCATGGGCAATTGCAGAGAATGAAAACAAAGCAGCGCAACAGACAATCAAACAAAGCATAAGCCACTTTAAATTCGTATTCATATGAAACCTCGCCCCTTATTTGAACTAAAAAAATTCATCAGTTTACCCCAAATTTAATTTTTTAATATTAACTCTCAATACGCCTGTAACCACACGATTGAGTTATAGCGCATCATTATTTTCTTCTCTGGTTCGAACGCGGATCACTCGCTCAATAGAAGAAACGAAAATTTTACCGTCGCCAATTTTTGAGGTATTGGCTGTATCGATAATGACATCGATACATTGCTCGCAAATATCATCTTCAACGACCACCTCAATTTTTACCTTAGGAATTAAATCGACCATAAAATCATCCCCTGAATACAACTCAGTATGTCCCTTTTGACGTCCTATACCTTTGACCTCAATGACCGTTAGTCCATGAATACCAATATCTAAGATCGCTTTTCGAACTTCGTTAAGCTTAAATGGCTTGATGATAGCTTCTATTTTTTTCATATTGTTAACCTTCGATTCAAATTAATTCGCATGTTGCCGCCAGTTTATTTCTGCTTAGAATGTAGTAACCGATAAAGTGCAGGTAGCACCACTAACGTCAGCAAAGTTGATGAGATGATCCCGCCAATTACTACTGATGCTAACGGGCGCTGGACTTCAGAGCCAATACCGGTATTAAGCGCCATTGGAATGAAACCTAATGAAGCCACCAACGCAGTCGTCAACACTGGACGCAGCCTAGTTAATGCGCCAGAAGTAATAGCTTCATCTAAACCTAACCCGCCTCGGCGTAAATCTCGAATAAAAGACACCATGACTAATCCGTTCAATATGGCGATACCGGAAAGTGCAATAAATCCGACTGCCGCTGAAATCGAAAACGGAATATCTCGCAATATTAACGCCAACACCCCACCAGTTAACGCCATTGGTACACCCGAAAAAATAATCATGGCATCTTTCATTGAACCTAAGGCTAACAATAATAAACCGATAATTAAAACGAGTGTGATAGGAACTACGATGGATAGCCGCTGCGATGCCGATTGTAATTTCTGGTAAGTACCGCCATATTCAACCCAATAGCCCGCTGGAATGTCCACCGATTGGGATACTGCTTGCTGCACATCTTTAACGAAGCTCCCAAGATCTCGCCCGCGAACATTCGCAGTCACTACCACGCGGCGTTTGCCGTTTTCTCGATAAACCTGGTTATATCCCATGGCTAATTCTAAATCCGCTAATTCTTCGAGCGGGACATAGTCGCCATGAGATCGTTGAATAGGCAACTTCGCTAAACCATCAACGTCGGTCCGTAAATGCTCAGGGAGTCTTACTACAATATCTGTCCGTCTATCGCCCTGATAAAACTGACCTGCAACACTTCCGCCTAATGCAACCGCTAGTTGTTCTTGAATTTCCTTAATTGAGATCCCAAATTGAGGCAAAACATCTCGTTTTGGCTTGATTGTCATGATCGGCAATCCAGTCGTTTGTTCGACCGCAATGTCCGCAACACCTTCAACATTCGCAATCGCTTTTTCGATTTCTCCGCCTAGCGCAATTAAACTATCAAAATCATCTCCAAAGACTTTTATCGCCAATTCTGCTCTCACGCCGGCCAATAACTCGTTAAATCGCATTTGGATCGGCTGTAAAAATTCGTAACGATTTCCCGGCATAGGCTCAACCAAAGCGGCAAGCTCGTTCACAAATTGCTCTTTGGGTTTATTCGGATCGGGCCAATCTTCTCTGGGCTTTAACATGATGAAATTATCGGCGACGCTTGGCGGTACCGCATCGGTGGCAACCTCGGCGGTACCAATTTTGGCAAAGACCCGTTCGACTTCTGGTAAATCTTTGATTTTGGCTTCTAGTGATACCTGCAATTGAATAGCCTGCTCAAGCGAGGTGCCAGGAATACGTAGCGCATGCATGGCTATATCACCCTCGTCTAAATTAGGAACAAACTCGCTTCCCAGCTTAGAAGCGCCGTAGCCAGACACTATCAACAAGGTCATCGCCGAGCCAACAACTAACCAACGTCCTTTGATTGCAAACTTCAATACTGGCTGGTATATCGATCGCATCGATTTCATTATGATACTTTCTTTTTCGATAACGGGCTTTTTGAAGAGTAATGCAATACAAGCAGGAACAAAGGTAATAGACAAAATCATTGCGCTCACCAGAGCAATAACCACCGTGATGGCCATCGGGTGGAACATTTTGCCTTCTACGCCAGAGAGCGCAAAAATAGGCAGATAAACAACAGTTATAATAAACACCCCAAACAATGCCGGTCGAATGACTTCTTTAGTGGCTTCAAACACAACATCAAATCGCTCGTTCAATGGAAGACTACCATTTCGACCAGCTATGCTTAATCGTCGCAAACAGTTTTCAACGATAATGATGGCACCATCGACAATTAATCCAAAATCCAGCGCGCCTAGACTCATTAAGTTAGCTGTAACATTGGTTTGAACCATCCCCGTAATGGTCATCAACATGGCAACTGGGATGACTGCTGCGGTCAACAAAGCCGCCCGAATATTTCCCAGAAATAAAAATAATATAACGATGACCAATAACGCCCCTTCCAGCAAATTGGTTTCTACCGTTTTCAAGGTTTTATCTACCAGGGTGGTTCGATCATATACTGCCGTTACCGTGATCCCCTGAGGAAGACCATTTTTTATTTCTTCAAGTTTTTCAGCAACGCCTTTGGCAACCGCGCGACTATTTTCACCTATGAGCATAAACACCGTACTCATCACCACTTCCCGACCATTTTGAGTGGCAGCGCCTGAGCGTAACTCTTTGCCTTCACTAATTTCGGCGACATCCTTTAATCGGATGGGCAAACCATTTTGCTCAGCAACTAATATATTACCCAAAACATCGAGGTTTTCCGCTTGCCCAGGTACTCGCAGTAACCATTGCGAGCCATTGTGTTCTATAAATCCAACTCCACGATTTTCATTATTAGATTCGATTGCGACAATAAGATCTTTCTGAGTCAATCCGTAAGCGAGTAAATTAGCAGGCTCCAGTGAGACTAAAATTTCTCGTTTAAACCCACCTATCGGATTAACCTCCACCACTCCAGGTACCCTAAGTAACTGAGGTCTGATGATCCAATCATGGACGGTTCGAAGATCGGTAGGCGTAATCACGCTACCATCGGCATTTAGCGAGCCTGGCTCTGCATCCACAGTAAACATGAATATTTCACCAAGCCCAGTGGCAATAGGACCTAGTGCAGGTTCAAGCTGTGCGGGTAAATTAGCCTTTGCCGTAGCCAGTCGTTCGTTAACTAACTGTCTGGCAAAATAGATGTCCGTCCCGTCTTTAAAAATAACGGTCACTTGTGATAATCCGTAACGTGACACCGAACGAGTGTGCTCCAAATTAGGAATACCAGCCATCGCGGTTTCAACCGGATAACTAACCCGCTGCTCTACCTCAAGCGGCGTATATCCTGGTGCCTCAGTATTGATAACCACCTGAATGTTGGTGATATCGGGAACTGCATCGATCGGTAGTTTAGTAAAATTCCATAACCCAAGCGCACAAAGCATCGCTATGGCGACGAGAATCAGAAATCGACGCTGGATGGAGGTACGTATAATATATTCAAGCATGTTGGTTTCTCGTATATAGTGGATTTAGTGGTCGTGTGATGCGCCAGATTTTTCGATATCGGCTTTGATGATGTAACTGTTTTCTGAGACGTATTCTGTTCCAGGTTTAAGTCCACCCAGTACTTCTACCCATTCTCCCGCTTCTCGCCCTAGCTCCAACATACGAACTTCATATTCATTACCAATTTTTGCAAATACGACAGTAAAATCTCTAAATGCTTGTAATCCGCTACGCTTAACCGCTAACGGAACTTGGTGTTCCGCTACAGCTATTTCCGCGCTAAAAAAAGTGCCGGCGACTAAATTTCCCGACTCATTAGGTACGTCTGTTCTGACTATAATCGATTGGTTAGGTTGAACCGTGGTATCAATTTGTTTTATGACTACAGGTATCGCATCTTCTGCACCCTTTATTGATAACCAAACAGTAGCACCGAGCTTAACCCGCTGGCGATCACTCGGAAATACGGCCAATTCACTACTCAATAGCGTGTTATTGACCAGCGTGAATAAAACTCGGTCGTTAGTCTGCTCTCCAGGATTAGCATTACGTTTGCTAATAATGCCATCAATTGGTGCGGTAACGGTGTAAGGTTTAAGACTTTCGTTGCTTTCTATGGTAATTAAAGGTTCGCCTTTTTTAACTGCTTGTCCTAAGCTGACGTTGACTTTTTTGATAGTGCCTTCAAACCGTGCGGTGACATTTCGAATTTGTTCTGGATGAGTTATTAGCTTTCCGAAAGCAGAGATGGTTTCCTTAAGTAACTCTGCCCCGGCAACCGATGTACCGATCTCCAACGCTTCAGCAACGGCTGGTTCAATGGCAGTTCGTCCTTCAAAATTATTATATTGCCAGTGATGTTTTCGCCCTTGATAGCTCGCATCGATGGTAACGATGAACGAATGAGGCTCATAGATCTCCATATCGCCTCTTAAAAAATCATCCTGAACAGTAAATTTAATATTGTCTTTTATATCGCCAAGGCGAGTCAGAGTGATTTTTAGATCAACCTCAGAAGGATTTAACATCTGACCCTTGTTGGAAATCCAAACTCTAAATTCTGGTGGCACTCCTGTCTCGAAAATAGACAACTCAAGAACAAAGTCTCCGTCTTTCAATAAACGTCCTCGATGCGGTCCTTTTTCCGGCTCTTTTTCTGCTTGTTCATCGTTAGCACCCTCAAACGAATGGGTTGGAGTGCTGTTAGTAAGCAATGTGATAATAATCAGAGCCAATCCAATTGCATGTAATAGTGTCTTCATTTTTTTCTCGTTAAGTAATTAAGTTAAATTAAAAAGGTGAGGTGATTTGGGCACCCGTTAATCGCTCTAGTTCTAATCTATGAAAATGGGCGGATAAATTGGCTTCTAGCAAAGCTGATTGGGCATCGAGCAGTTCATTTTGAACCGCTAGCCATTCAAGGTAGCTATATTTTCCTAGCTCATAAGCTTTGTAGGTCTCCTTGAGGGCTTTTTCTAATCTCGGAATAATTTCCAGTGCCAGGTTTTCACTCAAGTGAAAGCTGTGTTCCTGTTGTTGGTAAACAATAAACAGTGAGGTTTCTATACGAATTTTTAGCGCATCCGCTTCAGACTGATTTTGTGATAGTTTAGCCTTCACTTCCGCGATACGACCTTGGTTGTTATTACTCCCACCAAAAGGAATTGAGAAACTGGCGACGACCCCGTAATCATCACTTCGTTGGTAATGTCTTACGCCAGTGGTAAATTTCCACTGAAGATTGCGCTCTTCTTGAGCGAGTTTTAATTCTGCTTGTTTGACTCGCTCCAAGGACAAATATTTGGCCATATGCGGATTGTTTAAAAGCCGACTCTTTAATACTGGAAAACTAACGACTTGTGGTTGGTTTGATAAAGAGCCTGACACGCGTTTAAAGTTAGGGCTTGTGCTACCCCATTGCGCTGCGAGCCTTCGAATAGCGGATTCTAGTTCGTGTTTTTTATCGACGAGCAACAATTCTCGTTTGGCAAGCTCAGCTTCTGCCCGGTATAATTCAGCGAGCGGGGTTTTACCAACCTTGACCCGTTTTTTGACCTCTGCCACCGTCGTTTCTGCAAATGTGATCCCTCGGCGGGCGATAAGGATCTGCTCTTGATACGAGAGCGCTGTCAGAAAATATTTGGCTGTTTGGGCGGCGCTATCCAATCGCTGGATCGCTTGCTCATTCTCAATTAGTATTTTGCCTTGTGAAGCAATATTAACGCGCTCATTTTTAATACTTTGATCTAAAACCCAACTGACACTGAGGGTGGTTTGGGCGCTATCTACGCCGCTAAAATCACCACTTCCTAAAGCATCTTCAATGGTGAGTCCTACTTCTGGTTTTGGCGATAGATCGGCTTGGATGACTTTGCCTTGCTGAGCTTGTAGTTTATATTGATAAGATTGCAACTCAGGATTGTTCGCGAAGGTTCGCTCGACAGCTTCTGCTAAGGTCAAGACTGGGGGGTTGCCCTTGTCTTGTGCCAAAGCCAAAGGTGATGCTATTAATACAAGCAATGTCCAAGAGAGCATAATTGTGTTCGATTTTAACCTTGAAAACCGATGCCTGATCGGTTTTTTTGATGTAAAAATACGATTGATAAGTGTCATAAAAGGTTCCCTAGTGAGAGAGCGTTGATTCGATAAAATGATGAAAAAAGTCAGCTGATAGTGCGCACATGAGCGTCACCGATACAACCGCTAATAAGACGGAATAGAGACTAAATAGTTTAGACTGTTGCTCGGTGAGTAAATAATTGATCCGCTGTTCAATATTGTTAACTGCATAATAACAAAATGATTCGTTGTTCAGTACGCCCTTGAATGAGCGGCTTGCCAGGCGATTAACCTTTAATAAGGTCATCGCTATAAACGATTTATCTTGAATCACATTCGCAATCGCTTGATCGGCGCATTGCTCCATGACTAAAGCCATTGACAGGTTAAGTTTCTGTGAAATATATCGCGGGAACAATGCAGTTGAAAGTTGATAAAACCATTTTTTAAATGGATCTGAACGCCGTGCGTGTTCTCTTTCATGTAATTGCAGTACTTGAAACTCATCGGTCGTTAGTTCAAGGCGAAGCGCTGAAGTAATATAGCATTTTGGATTAACGTAACCGGCGGTGAATGCTGTTGCTGCATCTGATTCAAGTTGATAAAAACCGCTATCATCGACTTCAGAAAAGGCTCTTAGCGAATTGATTTGTTGACTATTTTGGACTAAACGATACAGCTTGCTCGCCACTATTAAACAAATGTAAGTCGCGGCGGTTATCATAGATAAACCATGCCAGCTTTTAAAATTAAACTCCTGCGCATGATGCCAATGCAAGAAATTATAACTGTTTGGTAACGGCGAGAATTGAGTGCCAGAAGTAACCGCCAAAATAGCAGCAAAAAGCCCAATGATCCACGGCGACAATGCCAGTATCCATAACGCGCGGCGGCGGGATAATATTGAATATTGAGCTAGCGCGTTAAGTCTAAATTTAATAATGATCGATACAACAAAAATCATACTTAACGCAGTAAGTACCAATATTGATAGCATATTAAAAAATATTGCGAGGTTGCCAACAATCATCCAACTTTCACCGCTGGTGTGACGGCTCGATAGTCCTTAATCAATTTTTCAAGTTTATTGAATTGTTGTTCATTAAGTTCAGTCGAAATAGATGCAAAGGCTGCTAGAATACTATCTTCATCGTCGACGGTAAAATCCTGAGTCACATCTTTTATTAAATCGCCGATAAAAGCTTTGCGAGGTTTAGCCGAACGATATTGAAACGCATGACCTTCTTTATCTCGCTTTAAAAGACCCTTTTTGAAAAGCCGATCAAGTGTACTTTGGATGGTGTTGAGGGTTCCGCCACGACTTGTTTCAAAATACGCATAAACTTGTTTAGCGTCCGCAACGTCGGTTTGCCAAAAATACTTCAAGACTAATTTTTCAAGTTCACCTAAATTCATAAAAAATATCCGCTCAGTCGCCATACAACAAGTTTTGCATAGTCACACACATAAAACCGACTGTTAATCGGTATTTTGGTGTATTAATGTCTTTTTATATTTAAAGGGGTTTGAAGTCAATGGCACGAAAGGATACTCAAAGGAACTTAACGTTCAGTTCACTTATTTTAAATAGCTTTTTAAAATCAAGATGACTTGTTCTACTTCTTCCGTTCGTTGCTTTTGGGATATATCTTCAGTACCTAAATGTTCTCGCAAATGGTCTTCCAATACTTCCTTCATTAATCCATTGACCGCGCCTTTTATGGCCGCGATCAACTGTAAGACATTCATGCAATCCGACTCACCCTCCAATAAGTTTTCTAAAGCTATCGTTTGCCCTTTTATCTTTCGAACACGAGTTGAAAGCTTTTTTTTACCAATGATTGTATGAGACATATAACTTCCCTTTGGGTTGCATAATAGTATACTGGGGTATAGTATACGCTCATTACATAAATACTGCTATTCATAAAGTAATGGCAAACGGTTTTATTTAGGAACTTCAATGCAAAATGAAAGTAGTATTCAGTGGGATCATTCGCACGACTTCGGTGTTGATAATAAGCATCGTAAAAATAAAGTAAAGATTGTCTTTTGGTTAACTACCATCATTATGGTGCTGGAAATTGGTGCCGGTACTTGGTCTGGTTCCATGGCTCTACTTGCTGATGGATGGCACATGGGAACTCACTCCGCAGCTTTCCTGATCACGATTTTTGCGTACTCATATGCAAAGAAACATGCCAATAATAAAAGTTTCAGTTTTGGAACCGGTAAAGTTAATTACCTTGGCGGCTTTGCTAGTGCTATAGCACTAGCAATCGTTGCTTTGATGATGGCGCTAGAATCCGTCCAGAGACTGATTGAACCACAGACAATTTTTTTCAACGAAGCAATTATGGTTGCCATAATTGGGCTTATTGTTAATATAGCTTCTGTCTTCGTATTACATGACGATCACCACCACCACGGTGAAGAACATGAACACCATCATCACTACGATCACAATATGAAAGCAGCTTATTTTCATGTTCTAGCAGACACCTTAACGTCACTACTGGCCATCGTAGCATTGCTTACAGGTAAATATTTTGGTTGGATTTGGATGGACGCAGTTATGGGTATTGTTGGTGCTGCGGTGATTTCGCGATGGTCTTACGGACTAATTAAAGAATCCAGTAATGTGCTACTCGATAAGACTGTCAGCTTTGCTTCCTTTGAAAAAATAGCGAAAAATATCAAAGAGGAAAATGACGCAACTATTAACGATATACATATTTGGAAAATTGGAACATCACACCATGCTGCTATCTTATCTATTATTACTGAAGAACCACTTGAGCCTAATGTGTACAAGCAGATCTTAAATCAGCACCTACCTCGACTATCACATATTTCGATAGAGGTTAATAAAGCTTAGAGCTCTTTCGCTGGTTTTATGCGAGTTTGAGCCTAGTATAAAAGGGTTTTAGAGGGGCATAAGGCAAAATATTGGAATTTCTTAGAGCAACTTTTCGCACCGTTGAACTTCAAACCCCATCAAGAAACAAGGTGGTTGGAAATGCGACTCAACGGTTTGGGACGGTTTGGGACGGTTTGGGGATATATTAGAGGTATGGTTGAGATTCGTGTTAAATTTAGCCACTAAGTCAACAACTTGATTTTAATGTGTACTGTCGGATAAGCGATGCCTGTTACCAGACACCGCTTATCCGACTAAACAAGATGTGCGAAACGTCAGGGTGTTTGGTCTCTCCAATCAACAATTAGATAGCTAACGTGGTCGCTAGTAAGAGCCTGAAACCCAAGATCGCTAGCCAGCAATATTTTATGTGTGACTTATTATTTCTTTGGGTAATATGATTAAGTCGTCCAACTCCAATTGCACACCAATATATTCACCAACACGATGGTTATGATGACTCTGCACCATGCACAATATTTCCTGTCCACTGGGTAACAGTAAGGTATAGAGATAGTCAGCGCCGCGGAATACCTTTGACTTGACTTCCAACTTAAAATCGCTGTCATCATCATGGATCACATCATCGGGACGCAACAACACTTCGATATGATGACCGTCTTTACAAAACGCCGGAATGTCACCTTTTAGCATACCTATCTCAGTCTTGACGCCTTCACTGTTAACGACTCGTCCTGGTAACATGACACCTTGACCGATAAAGTTGGCGACGAAACGATCGGCAGGATTATGATAGATATGGTAACCGGTATCCCATTGATGTAATCGCCCCTGGTTAAACACACCAATCACGTCGGCCATGGCGAAAGCTTCCATTTGATCATGGGTGACCAAAATGGCGGTGATGCCATCTGTTTTGAGTAATTGACGAACTTCTCTCGCTAATAGCTCCCGTAACTCGCTATCGATACTGGAAAAAGGCTCATCCATCAACAAGATATCAGGACGCGGTGCCATGGCCCGAATCAACGCGATACGTTGTTGTTGACCGCCGGAGAGTTGGTGAGGGTAAACATCATTCAAATCCGATAATCCAACCAATGTCAGTAATTCATCGACGCGGGTTCTAGCTTGCTGTTCGGTCAGGTTTTTAAGACCAAAGGCAATGTTCCTTTCCACGCTTAAGTGTGGGAATAGCGCAAAGTCCTGAAACACCATGCCGACACGACGCTGCTCTGGTGGTACTCGATAACCACTCTTTGACACCAAACGTTGTTGCAGTTTGATATCACCATGGGTGACCGGCTCATAACCGGCGATGGCACGAAGTAACGATGTTTTTCCGCAGCCACTGGGACCCAGCAAACACCCAATATTACCGGGTTCAAGCGAAAAACTGGCACCTTTCACAACGGTTTTATCGCCGTATGCGATATTGACATTATTAACTTCAAGCTGGATCTTCATGGCGACAGGTTATCTCTCTCCAAGTGACCTCTCCCCATGAGATGAAATTGAGCGATTGAGAATAATGATCGGCACTATACCGGTTAACACAATGGCAAGGGAAGCACTGGATGCATCCGCCAGGCGTTCGTCCGCAGCCAATTCATAGGCTTTGACCGCTAGGGTATTGAAATTAAAAGGTCGCAAGATCAGTGTCGCAGGCAATTCTTTCAGCACATCGACAAAAACTAATAAGACTGCGGTCAGTAAACTGCTTTTCAACATAGGGATATGGATTTTGCTTAAAATACTGGCAGGGCGACATCCCAACGATCGCGCAGCCTCATCCATAGATGGGGTAATGCGTTCCAACCCGGTTTCCACGGCATGAAGTGAAACGGCGAGAAAGCGCACCATATAGGCAAATAGCAACGCAAAAATAGTGCCGCTAAACAATAGTCCGGTTGAAAATTCAAAATGGTTGCGGATCCAACTGTCGAGCAGGTTATCCAGATAGCCAAAAGGAATGATGATACCAACGGCAATGACGGTTCCCGGTATTGCATAGCCCATGCTGGCAATTCGAACCACTGATCTTATGAGCGGCGTTGGATTTAAACGGCGGCCATAGCCTAATATCAAGGCGATGACTAGGACCAAAATGGCAGCCGACGCTGCCAATTCCAGACTATGCATAACTAATGAAAAAAATTGTTCATCGATGACTTCGGCTGCCGTATCGATCGCCCAGATGGCAAGTTGAGTAGCCGGCAATAAAAAACCAAACAGTAACATGAAAAAGCAGATTAAAATGGCAGCAAGCTTATTCCATCCCTTTAATCGAAAACGTCCCAGAGTTCGCTGACCCCGACTGGTATTGTGATAGCGGGCTTTTCGTCGTGAATAGCGCTCCAATGTCAATAATACAAAAACGAACAACAATAAGATGGCGGCTAATTGTGCTGCCGCAGGCGCATTATCGAGACCATACCAAGTGCGGAAAATACCGGTGGTAAACGTGGACACCCCAAAATATTGCACGGTGCCATAGTCGGCGAGAGTTTCCATCAATACCAATGAAAGCCCTGCAATCACAGCAGGGCGAGCTAAAGGCAAGGCGACGCTAAAAAAAGTTTTCCAGGGACCATTGCCAAGGCTGCGGCTAACTTCCAACACACACAAGGATTGATTCAGAAATGCCGCACGGGCCAACAAATAAATGTACGGATAAAGTACCAAAGTCATCATGATAGCCGCTCCTTGCAGGGAGCGCACCTCTGGAAACCAGTAGTCGCCATAGCCCCAGCCGGTGAGTTCACGTATACTTGTCTGCAGCGGACCGGCAAAATCCAACATGCCGGTGTACGTGTAGGCGATGATATAAGCGGGGATGGCCATGGGTAGTAGCAACGCCCATTCAAAGTGCTTGCGGCCCGGGAATTCAGTCATCGACACAAGCCAGGCCGCGGTCACACCCAACAACAAACTGCCAATGGCAACACCAATCATTAATAATAGGGAGTTAGTAATGTAGTCGCTAAGAACGGTGGAATAAAGATGCTGCCACACTTCACCCGCCGGAACGAACACATTGCCCACAATAACAAAAACTGGTATTGCCAGCACTAGGGCGATAGCGATTACTACCGGATCCCATAAGGACTGTCTCATACTACCAACACTGGCTGTCGGTGACGAGTCATCATTTTGGAAAAAAGGCTAACCGGTTGCTCTGTAGCATCATTTCCAACCCACCCGATCCATTAACATGACCGCTTGTGTATTAAGCTCACCCAATCGGCTGAGGTTTAAAGTATCCGCTCTAAATTCTCCCCAGGCTTTTAATACTTCACTAACGGGAACGTGAATCCGCGCAGGAAATTCACCGTTGATCTCCGCATACCACTGCTGGGCTTCTTCACTGGCCAGAAATTCAATCAACTTTATGGCGTTATCACGATGCTTACTGGAACGGGTTAACGCAGCGCCTGAGACATTAACGTGGGCTCCGCGAGCTTTTTGGTTAGGCCAAAACACTGCCATCTTTTTTGCGGCGGCTGCTTGCGCTGCATCACTCGATGTGAGCATACCGACCAGATAATAGGTGTTGGCGATAGCAATATCGCATTGGCCGGCTGCTGCGGCTTTAATTTGATCGCGATCGCCGCCTTTGGGCGCACGGGCAAAATTTGCGACTAACCCCTTTGCCCACTGTTCGGTAGCGGCTTCACCATTCGCGGCTATTAGGGATGCCACTAGCGATTGATTATAAATATTGCCGGAAGAGCGAATACAAATACGACCTTTCCATTTCGGGTTTGCCAGATCTTCATAACTTGAAAGCTCGGCAGGGTCCACTTTCCCTTTCATATAGAGGATGGGTCGCAAGCGTAATGACAGAGCTACCCATTGCCCTTCTGGATCACGATAACGGCTCGGAATGGCAGACTCTAATTGTTTTGATTGAAATGCCTGGGTTACGCCGGCCATTTTGGCGCGATGCAAGCGCCCCGCATCGGTAGTCAGCAAAATATCCGCTGGCGAATTCATCCCTTCGCTGGTGAGGCGTTTTAATAAAGCATCCGCCTTTCCAGTGACCAAATTGACTTTTACCCCGGTTTGCCCGGTGAATTTATCCAATAACGGCTTGATCAGTGCTTCTTTTCGGGCAGAGTAAATATTGACTTCTTGTATTTTAGCTTCCGGCATTTTAACTTCTGATAATGCATTCGCCGGTACGCTCACGATGCCACAAATACTCACCACAATCGCCACTAACCAAGTGTTCATTAACCAACTGTTCTTAAACCAGGAGTTTTTATTTGTCATGATGTTCATCTCATTTTGCAGAGTAGCTAGTTTACCCAAAGACTAATGCAAATCAATATCATTTGCAATTAATTAGGCAGTTTTTGTTAATGCGTTTGATAATGATTCGCATTTGCAATATAATGCACACCTATCTTACAAGGATATGCATTCTCAGGTGCATATCGACACTTAACTCGGGTCCAAAATAGGGCTTGTTTGGAGCTATAAGAATGATATTTCAGTCTCGCTTTAACCTCGTTGCCAGCGCGATACTAGTGGCACTTTCAGCGCCAGTTATTGCCGATGAAAAGACGGTGGAAACAGTTACCATTATCGGTAACAAGGAAGCCGCACAAAGAACTGCCGGTTCTGCCCATGTGATTAGCGAAGACGAACTGGAAGAATTTGAATACTCAGATATCAACGCTATCTTACGCCAGGTACCCGGCGTTTATGTTCGTCAGGAAGACGGCTATGGTTTGCGTCCTAATATTGGGATCCGAAGCGCCGCATCTGGAGCCGAGCGCTCTAATAAGATTACCTTGATGGAAGATGGCATACTGGTAGCACCCGCGCCTTATGCGGCTTCGGCGGCTTATTATTCACCGACCGCAGGTCGCATTGCAGGTCTGGAAGTGTTAAAAGGTCCCGCAGCCATCACCGAGGGTCCCTATACGGTTGGAGGTGCCATTAACTATTTATCAACCCCTATTCCTTATGAGGGTGGCGGTCAAATTATGCTGGAAAGTGGCTCTAATGGTGCCCTGCGAGAGCATGTGTCTTATGGCGACAGCCAGGAAAATATCGGTTGGTTACTGGAAGCCTATAACCAGAAGGACAATGGCTTTAAGTCCTTCGATTTCAGCGATAACACCACAGGTTTGGATAAGACCGACTATATGGCTAAATTGCGAATCAATTCTTCTGCTAGCGCTAAGCATTATCAAGAATTGATACTGAAATACCTGAAGGCTGACGAGACGTCGAATCAAAGCTATCTGGGGCTGACCGATGCAGATTTTGCCATCAACCCATATCGCCGTTATGCCGCCTCACAGAATGATCAGATGAATGTGCAACATGAGCAGCTGCAACTGCATTACTCCATAGATCTGAATGAGGAAATGAGCTTGCACGCCGTGGTCTATCGTAATGAAACAGCCAGAGACTGGTATAAGACCAGCAAGATCGGCGGCATGAATTTAGGCACCATTATCGATGCGGCTAATGGCGGTGATGCCGGTGCCATAGCGCTATTGCAGAGTGAAGCGGAAGGAGAAGTAAAAATTAAGCATAATAATCGCGCCTATGTCTCACAGGGCGTGGAGTTTATGCTTGACTGGGATTTTGAATCGACCAGTGTCAGCCACGATTTCGAGATCGGTGTTCGTTTCCACCAGGACGAAGAAGATCGTTTCCAGGCAGAAGATACTTATTTACAAAGTATCAACGGCGGCCTGACGCTAACTGATTTGGGCATTTTTGGTAATAAGGCATCCAATAACCGTCTAACCGAAGCGGAAGCCATTGCCTTCTATATCCGTGATGAAATCAAGTTCGGCGACTGGATCTTCTCGCCTGGTGTCCGCTATGAGAATGTCGATGTGCGTCGCCGCGAGTGGAGCGCGCCAGAACGTATCGACACCACTATCAGTAAAGACAAAGCCAATAAACAGAGTGAGATCATTCCTGGTCTGGGTATCACCTATCAAGTCAACGATAACTTGATTTTGCTAGGTGGCGTCCACAAAGGCTTCGCGCCGGCCGGTTATAAGCCAGAGACGGATAACGAAGAAAGCCTCAGCTATGAATTTGGTGGTCGTGCCTTTATTGGAGACTTCTTTGCCGAAGCTATTTTCTTTATCAATGACTATGACAATATTATCGGTGAATGTACCACGGTTTCCGGTGCCGATTGCAGCGAAGTCGAAGACGGCACTCAGTTTAATAGTGGCACCGTCACGGTTAATGGTCTGGAGCTGGTTTTAACCTATGAATTTAGCACTGCGGCGGGATATAAGTTGCCATTGAGCTTTAACTACACCTATATGTCCGGTGAATTTGATTCGACTTTCGATAACTCCTTCTTCGGGGATGTGCAAAAAGGTGACCCATTAACCTATTTCCCAGAACAACAGGGTCAGTTGAGCTTCGGTATCGAGCACAGTAATGGCTGGAGCATCAAAGCAGCAGCCAGCTACGTGGATGCGGTCTGTACCCAGGTGACTTGTGAGCGCACGCTGAGTGCTTTCGATACCACAAACCCCATCTTTAACTTGGATCTGGTCGCTGATTATGAATTGTCCGAACAGACGACGGTCTACTTCAAGGTGGAAAATGCCACCGACAAGGCAGACCTCATCGGTCGTCATCCCAGTGGTGCCCTGGTGCAAAAGGATCGTAGCGTCTATGTTGGCTTGCGTGTCGATATCTAATACCCTCCCCTTTCCATATATCGAGTAGGGTGAGGCAAGTTGCCTCCCTTACTCGTTTACGGCTCCTATAAATTCCACATCCCACTTTTAACTGCAATTTATACTTCCTTTCGTACTATGGCTTCAAGCCCCATAAATATAGTAGGCCTTAGCGCTGAAGTTAAATAAAGAGAAGAAACCAAGGTAAAGCAGATTTGCCGGATTATGTTTTTTTCTAACCTAACTCAGATTCGTCACTTTTGGGGGTTCTTCCACAGGTCCCCATTTAGGAACTTCAATGCAAAATGAAAGTAGTATTCAGTGGGATCATTCGCACGACTTCGGTGTTGATAATAAGCATCGTAAAAATAAAGTAAAGATTGTCTTTTGGTTAACTACCATCATTATGGTGCTGGAAATTGGTGCCGGTACTTGGTCTGGTTCCATGGCTCTACTTGCTGATGGATGGCACATGGGAACTCACTCCGCAGCTTTCCTGATCACGATTTTTGCGTACTCATATGCAAAGAAACATGCCAATAATAAAAGTTTCAGTTTTGGAACCGGTAAAGTTAATTACCTTGGCGGCTTTGCTAGTGCTATAGCACTAGCAATCGTTGCTTTGATGATGGCGCTAGAATCCGTCCAGAGACTGATTGAACCACAGACAATTTTTTTCAACGAAGCAATTATGGTTGCCATAATTGGGCTTATTGTTAATATAGCTTCTGTCTTCGTATTACATGACGATCACCACCACCACGGTGAAGAACATGAACACCATCATCACTACGATCACAATATGAAAGCAGCTTATTTTCATGTTCTAGCAGACACCTTAACGTCACTACTGGCCATCGTAGCATTGCTTACAGGTAAATATTTTGGTTGGATTTGGATGGACGCAGTTATGGGTATTGTTGGTGCTGCGGTGATTTCGCGATGGTCTTACGGACTAATTAAAGAATCCAGTAATGTGCTACTCGATAAGACTGTCAGCTTTGCTTCCTTTGAAAAAATAGCGAAAAACATCAAAACAGAAAACCAAGCGATAATTAACGATATACATATTTGGAAAATGGCGGTTTGGGCTCCATTTCCTCGAAAAGTACACTCTTCATCTGAATGCCAGAAATAGCAGTTGCTCCAGCGAATATCATTCGCTGGCAATACTTCCCACTATGCAACCAGTGGCTCCTCCAAATCATTAGAGAATGGGTCTATTGTATCGAGTAAATCTTCCAGATTTATGGATGCTTCTTGACTGTCGAAGGTATAATGCCCAGCCAACTGTATATGGTGCCACGCGACTGGGGAAAGATTGGCTATCATATCAACGACTTTCTGATTGTTGAGTTTATCAATCAATCCAGATAGTAATGTCGAATTATAGAATATAATGCAATTCGCAATTAGTCTGGCACAATCATTCCATTGCTCAACCTGGTAGTCGTTGCCCCCTCGAAATTGATTTCCATTGATTGAAGCGATGGCTCTTCAAAGTTGATGATAAGCCTAACCTCTGTTGAGTGCCTGTTGTACGAAATGTCTCAGCGTTTTATTGCCGATATACTCGAGTAGGTATTGGTACTTTATCAGGCGGTCGTACTCGTGTAGCGCAGATAATGTTCGGCTGTTCTTCTTATTGTTTGATAACTTTTTGATGATAGTACTTTGAGTGGTCGTTTTGCGACTGAGGGAGCAGAGGATCCGCTGAATTTGTTCCCATTCCCGTTCAATGAGGCGGAGATTTATCGGCTTCTTTAATTGAATCGTTATTTCGTCGCCATAAATGACCTCGAACTGGTCATTAAAGACGTTTTTAAATTTTGCGTATCGTGGTGCAAACTGATACCCGAATAGATCCAGTATGGCGAAGTTAACATTATTGACCCCGTGTGTGTCTGAGGTCAGGGTCATAGGCTGAATGTCACTCGCGTTATTGTAGAGTGAGTCAAACGCGAAATGAGCTTCATATTCATTTGGTGATATAACCGTTGTGTTGACTGGTACATGATTCGATACAAGCGTTATTGCCGATACCCCCTTTGCCTTTACGAAAATACTTAGCCGAATACCTTGCTCTAAAGGTATTGATCCGGCAAGCATGTTTTTGACCATCGACGCTGCCGAAGGGTGCTACTTCATTAATCGTATAGTGCTTAAAAACAGGGAGTTTGGCGATCGCGTTCGCAATGATATCATTTGCAGCGCGGGATGTTTCTGGTCTTATATAACCATCATTCACTGTTCTTAGAGAGCCCATTGTCCGATCTGACACAGAGGACATTCGATGAAGTCCATAATTGGAGCCATTACCAAAGATACAGGCAAGTAGATCCTCGTCACTTGCCTTGGTACTATGTTTTCGAGAAGAAATATTTTTAAAGGCTTTTAAATAGCCTGTTTTTTTATGAACGTAATCCATTATCTCGATAATTCCCATATGTTTAAGTTGAGAATATATTGGATTTTCAACATCATCTTTCCATCGTTTGTTGGCAATTGTTCAGGATAATTGATTAGATTTAGATTGCCGTTTAACAAATTCGTTAGCACCATTATTGATATTAT
>Ga0316204_10003319_pt1 | contig 32684 bp, 29 predicted proteins | sample 6monrhotite_MG_2_FD_205661 | JGI IMG/M metagenome (GOLD analysis project Ga0316204, IMG submission 205661) | Microbial mat bacterial communities from mineral coupon in-situ incubated in ocean water Damariscotta River, Maine, United States -... | ecosystem: Environmental > Aquatic > Marine >... | reverse complement strand
CGTGATAATAACTGGCGTAATAATCGTGCGCAGAACCGCGACAATAGGCAGCGTACACGTCAGCATAGACGCGATGATCGTTCTCAAAGACGGAACTGGGAACGCAATAATGACCGGTATTGGCGCCGCAATGCCAGACAGGCCAATCGCAGGGACTTCCGCCGTGAGCGCAATTACCGGCCATTTCGGCGCTTAAACCACCGTGGGTTTAGGACCAATTACCGCTCGTCATTTGGTATCAACTTTTTCTTCGGACAGCCGGGATATAGTCGCTACCGTTGGGCCCCTAGCCGCTATAGTTTCTACCGGCCAGGTTATGTGACTTATAGTAGCTATCAGGCAAATACGAGATGTGAACGTATCTTAATCGATGGCTATCATAATGGTCACGCCGAAATCGTCAGTGTGTTGCAATGTAGCAACCCTTATGACGGCAGTTATATTGTTCAAGGCACCGAGCAAGTCGTAGGATGTTATGGAGATGACCCGTATTACGACGGTTATAACCAGTCCAACTACTACCGTCCATAACAGACCGTCTCATCTGTAGGCAGATAACCCACCGCCCCTTGAACACATTAAGGGGCGGTGTTTTTTATGGATACGTTAAAGTTTCCAAGTTATGCGTTAGAAAAAACCGAGCCAGGAATTTCTCATGCAAAAACAAACCCCAATTCAAGCTTTCTTCCATCAAGAACACGGCAATACAAGCTGGTGGACATGGCTCGCCGTGTTCTGGTTTGCCGTGATGTTATGGTTTTACGGCCAACTCATTTTCGGCATTCCCCTTGCCATTGTCGGCATGATTGTAGACCCAGGCTCACTTGACGCTATGATGGATGCCCAAAATAACGGTGATGCCGCCCAAGGCAGCGGATATTTACTCGGCTTGGGCACAGTAATTGTGAGTTCAATCATAGCATTACTGGTTTACATGCTTAGGGATAAATCATCCGAGGCTTCCAGTAAAAAAAGTATCCAGATCGCCACAGTATTTGGTGCTCTATCGTTTCTTGCATTGATCTATTTCATCAAAACCGGTTCAAGTTCTGACGACGCGGCAATGCTCAATGGCTGGATATCGAAAAGTGCACTGGTTTATATGTTTATGCTCTTGATGTTCCCGCCCATGGCTATCGGATTGTGGCTGGGTGTCAAACATGTGCAAAAACGCAGTCTTCTTTCTCTACACACCGCTCATTTTAAATTCCGCTGGGGGCGGATGGTGTTTGCTATGTTGGTTTTTTGGGCCATTGCAGCAATCGCTAGTTATGGTGCCCATGCCGCAGGTCTGAGCGAAGCAAAATTCGTGTTTGACCCATCGCGGTTTTGGAAATATTTGCCCATCACCTTGCTGTTCATACCGTTGCAATCAGCAACCGAAGAAATTGCTCTGCGCGGTTACCTAAACCAGGGGCTTGGGAAATATATCAAAAACCCGTGGATCGTGTTTACCATCACCAGCGCCGCCTTTGCCTCTTTACATCTGAGCAACCCGGAAGTTGCCGAAACCGTCAAAGATCATTCCGTATGGGTAGCACTGTCAGGGTATTTTTTCTTTGGCATGTTTGCCTGTGTGCTGACTTATATTGACGGCGGCCTCGAATCCGCTATCGGCATGCACGCCGCCAACAATATGTTCGCCGCCGCCATTGTTGGGTATGATAACTCAGCCCTGCCCGTTCCGACCGTATTCAAAGTCGGCCTCGACACACAGCTCGACAGTATTACACTGATCGTGATCTTAACGTTGATCTGCTTGATTATGTATCTAACCCGCAAACCGCTTATCCTGCCAGAGCCTGACGGAAGCGCGGATAACGGCGAATTCTCTTGAGGAAAGCCGTGGTAGAAAAACCAAAAGGATTATCGCCTCGCGCTGAATACTTAATCGAGCGCCACGGCAGTGTCCTACTCGTATGGTTTTTACTACTGTTTATGAGCTGGTCACGTAATGGTACAAAATTGTTACGCGGTGAACTTTCCAGCAATGACGATTATATGCGCATGGTAGAAATCCGCGATTGGCTCGGCGGGCAGAACTGGTTCGACATGCACCAATACCGTCTCAACCCGGTTGATCCACTCAACTCCCATTGGTCGCGTATTTCAGATGTCCTTATCGGCGGACCAATAAAAATTTTAAGCCCGGTTTTGGGTTCGGCTACTGCAGAACTGGTCATGGTTATTGTCTACCCAAGCCTATTACTCTTGGCATATTTATATCTAGCAACTGCACTGGCTGGTAAGCTTGTTAACCACCGCATTACGCCCGTCATGACAGCATTTATGCTTGCGCTTTCATTCGGTGCTTTGTCACAATTTGGTATGGGCCGTATAGATCACCACGGCCTGCAAATCGTTATGGCGCTGGCTACCTGTTGGCTTATTGTGACATCCCCGAACAAGCCAAAAAGGTTGGTATTTGCAGGTATTTTATGCGGCTTGGCGCTTTATATCGGCATAGAAAGCGCCCCCTATGTTGCGGCCGCCTGTATTGCTGTCGTCTTGATTTGGGTTTTCGGCGAAGATGGAGCCGCCCAAAAAATACGGTATTTTGGTCTTGCTTTGGCTGGGGCGACCGTCGTGAGTTTGCTCATAAGTACACCGCCTTCCCAGTGGTTTGCCCAGACATGTGATGCATTGTCAGTTGTCTACACCCAGCTTGCGCTTGCTGTCGCTATGGTATTATGGGGATTAGGTTTCACAAGCGCAAAATTCAAAACACCCATGTCCAGATTTGGTGTGGCGGCTGCTTTGGGTGCATTAGCGCTCATAATTACAGGCCTGCTATATCCCCACTGTCTCAAAGGTCCCTATGCCGGCCTTGATCAGCGGTTAGTAGAAATATGGTTATCCAATGTGGCTGAAGCCGGTAATTTCAAGGCATTCCTTATGGGCGATATTCCCGCGGGCCTGGCCGCAATTATTGTGCCGATATTGGCGGTGATCGGGTATGTTTTCATAGCCAAAAACCAAAGCAAATCCAAGGCAATCACTGAACGCACACTGATCATTTTTATTGTACTGACTTTATGCGCGGGTTTCCTACAAATGCGGCTGATGTTTTTTGCAACCGCCTTGGCCATACCCTTTGCCAGTTTTGTCCTAATTCATACACTTGTCTGGGCGGGAAAATTTGAACCCAAGATAAAAAAGATAACCATTAGAGCCGGGTTAATACTTGTTTTCGCACCCGTCACCTTACCATTATTTACCAGCCTTTTTATCAAACCTCCGGGTGCACAAATAGCCGACAAAACCGCGCCAGCTTGTAATAGTCAGCCCGTGCTGGCTCAGTTAAACGCTCTACCCGTTGGTACAGCGCTCACACAAATTGACCTCGGTGCACCTATATTAAATTTCACAAAACTAAGCGTCACATCAGCCCCCTACCACAGAAATGCCAGCGGCATGTTGGCCGCGCTCGATATGTTCATTGAAGATGAAACGATTGCCAAACGTGCCGCCGTCAATATGAAGGCTGACTATGTGGTCGCTTGCATAGATAGTCCGGAAACGCACATGATATTGAAATACGGCCCAAACGGCATGTTGGCACAACTCATAGAAGGTAAAGCGCCGCGCTGGTTAGAGCCAATTGATATGGATTTGGGGGGTGTATTGCTTGTGTACCGCGTAAAACATAACCAACCTTAACAAAATTTCACGCTTCTCCTGCGAAAACTGCAAAAAATTTTCTTGTAAATAGTAATGTAATATGGTAAATACGACATGTATCGTAATTAGACTTTATGCACACTTTTTCTCAGTGGGGACACAATGAAAACATTAAAATGGCTACTCAATGCAAGTTTATTGATTGCATTTATGTTTTTAGGCATGGAGGCCAAACCTCAAAAAGATGAGCGCGACAATAAAAAATCGTCAAAGTCTATAATTGCCCTGCTGATTGGTTAGTTTACAGTGGGTTGAGCTTAGGTTTTAAGTTAGGCCGATACTTCGTTAAGCCTGTACAGCATTTCTGCCTGAATGTGTCAGACGACAGACCAGCCACTCCGGTTTTAGCGGGTTGGCAAACCATCTCTCGGCATACCCTTTTTCCACACAAGCCAGTATAGTCCGGCTATTGATTTCCTGGCCGTTACTATCAAACAAAGGTAGCTTACCGCCAGGCTGGTTCAGCCCCATACGCAAATATGATTGTTCTTGCGCACTTAAGCGCGTCATTACTTTGGCCATAAGGCCCCCCTTTTCCAATTCACACCATCAAAGCAAGGTAAAATTCTTTGTTATTCCCTTGGGTTTTATCTTATTCCTTGGGTTTTACCTTTTCCCATGACGAGGTTCAGTATAGTATAAATTCACAACTATTTCCTTAACGGGGTCAAAAACGTTATAAGGGCAGCCAATGACGGATAAATATGACAAATAAAAAAATAAAGATAACCAGTATTGAAACCGGTAATACTGACAATGACAATGCTGACAATTTGCCCAAGAGACAGGCAAAGCAACAGACGGCGGATACACTCAATTTAACAAACCCTTTGAGCAAGCCAGCAACAGGCAATGCAAGTGCTCCCACCGGCCAAGACCACACTGCCGCCGAAGCACCGGATTATAGCTGGGTCAAAAAATTGACTATTGTTACAACTCTTTTTTGGATTTTGCTCGTTGCCGGCCTTTTGGTTAGCGTCCTGAACATCGGTGCAAATTGGCAGAGTTATACTGCCTTACAGTGGACGGCAATTAGCGGTTTGGTTCTAGGGCCTGCACTGATGATCTATGTGGCAGGCTATGCCCTCAAGCAATTGGCGAAAATTTCAAGGCAAGCGTATATTTTATCACGCACTGCAGATACGCTCAGCACACCCGATGATACTGTCGTGCGCAAAAGCAAAATTATGGCCCACGCTATTTCTGCTCAAGTTGATCAGGTCAATGAAAAACTCAATCTAGCGGTTGAGCGGCTTGCTTCCATGGAAGATGTTATCCATAAGCAAACGCAGTCTTTAGACAGCGCCAATCAAAGTTCACGTGCAACTGTTGACAAAATCAATGCGTCCGTCGAAAACCAAAACGAGACACTGGCGTCCATGACGGCATCTTTGGACGCAAGCATGGACTCCTTGTCGAAAAATCTAACTATGCACACTGACAATTTAGCCAAGTCTGTTCAAATTGCAGAGCAAAAAATCAAAGAAGCCCGTATCAGTGTTGAAGGAGCTACCGCTAAAATAAACTCGGCGTCAGACATTGTCCGCGCCAATACGGTACAGGCCTCGGCCACCTTAAGTGCGAGCCATGAAGACATTAAATCCCTCGGCGATATTATTCGCCAACGCTCAGAAGAACTGGACGAGGTTTATAAAAAACATGCTGGCGAATTGACGGCGATGATTGAGCATCTGCGCGATGAGCAGGCGGCACTTGGCGCCAGTATGGAGGAACGCCTGATTAAAATGCGCGATTTGTCCCTTTCTGCACAGGCCAGTGCGGAAAGCCTTACAAATGCCTCTGCATCCGGGAAAGAAACCATAGAAGCCTTGGCTGCAGCAGCCTCACTTGCAGACAACGCCGTTAAGACAAGGTTCTCCGAAATGCGCGATATGGTTGAATATTCCACCGAGCACGCGAGGAGCATTAGCGATATGGCGGCAAAGCGCGTGCAAGACAGCCTTGAACTGACCCGTAAGGAAATCACTCGTATCGAACAAGAAATGGCGGATTTACAAACACGTATCGGTAATAAAAAACAAAAATCTTTGGAACTCGTCACTGACGATACGCTGCAAGATGAAACGATGGATGCGCCAAAAAACGCAGCGGGTAAAAAGCATCGTACCAAGCTGATGCTCAAACCTATTATTGATATAGAGACGGAACTTGAAGAAACAAAAATCGTTGAGCCTGAAGCTATACCAGAGCCAGAGCCAACCCCAGAGCCAATCCCAGAGCCAACCCCAGAGCCAATCCCAGAGCCAACCCCAGAGCCAGAACCAAAACCTGCACCTGAAATACATAAGCAGGAACAACCACCACTAAAATTAGACGGCAGTCAAGTTACACCTGATATGATCAGACAGTCTATAGAGCCACTAGAGCCCCTTCCAGCCACGCCTAAAGCTGGGCCTGAATCTGGGTTTGCAACCGGCCCCGAACCAGAGCCAAGTAAAGAAACATTCCCTAATTTTCACCCGACCGAAGAAGCCGTTCGCCGGGCCGCACCTTTTGATGAAGGCAAAAAGCAAAAATCTAAATCCGGGCTTTTTGGCGGACTATTTGGAAAGCGTACACAGGCCGGCAAACCTTCTGCGCTTGATATTGTTGGTTCTACTGCACCCGAACCACTGAACCAAAACCCGCCGCCAACTGACGATGAGATATTGATGGCAGACCTGATCGAGCTTGGACTATCTGCCAATGTCGTCATTGATGAAGGCTGTATTATAGAAGCCACCAACGCACGTGCCACTTCGGGTCACGAAGCCATGAGCCGCTGTGTCGTGCAACGCCTAAAACAACCTGTCGAACATTTGGTGAAATCTTTAACCGTTGATGATAATCTCAGTGACAAAGCCATTATTTTTGCCACCCGTTTTGACAGGAGCATAGAATTACTGGCAAATGACCGGGAAGCTATCCGTACGCGCTTAGAAAGTGAAAAGGGCCGCGTATATCTACTGTGTGATGCAGCCTTAAACTATGGCCGAGTATAAGGAAATAACCCCTATTGTATAACTTTGATCTTGATAGACTTAAGTTCCATAATATTACTTTTACCTTCATCGCCTGGCCATATTCCGACAAAATCATTCCCGGGCTTGCTTTTGGGCGGATTGGGTTTGAAGGTAAAACTATAGTCTTTGAAATCTTCGCTTAGCGTAAAATTTTTCCACCCGCTGTCACCCACGCCAACAGTGAAGTAACCAGCTTTAAATTCTGCTAGTGGTTTTTCCTGGCCGGCACGAGCAGTAATTGTAATTTCCAGATCGTACCCGCCAAAGCCCGCTTCATAATTAGGTCCAAGCGTACTAAATACACCAGCCGAAGCAGGAGCAAATTTACGCGGATTGTTAGATGAAAGCACGGCTAATAAAGGCACACCCTCACCCCCGCCCTTGAAGCTAACCTCCGTGCCAGGAGCCGCCGTAAGTTTTTGTAAATCCGAACCGCTTAGTAAATATCCCACGCGGGTAATTTCGTCAGGCTGTAAATTAGTATGGCGCGAGCCGGGAAGTAATGCCAAGGCCAATATCCCAGCAATGACCAACACTAATAATGGGTAAAAAAAACGGTCTTTCATATCTGCCCTTACCTGTACATCAAAGTAAAAACAAGACGGCACGTTCATCGGCACGCTGAATAAATGCAGTATTTAAGGTCTCGACCAGCTCGCCCGAAAATTGTTCAGACGCTTTGGTGTTCCATGCATTGGCAACGGCCGTAATTAGCTCTGCCCGTTGGCGCTTGGCGGCCTTACGCACGCGCCCGTCGGTCATCAACATACGCATGACACCCGGTACATTTGCGGCTCTGAGTTTGCCCTCCAAGGCCTTCTTGCCAAAAATAAAACTGCCAAGCCCGAGCACACCACCAATGGCAATCCCGATAGGGCTACCGAGCAGGGGTGCCAGCAAATGCGCCTCTGCCAGCAACACCCCGATGAGCACGGCAGAAATCGTGGTACCGACCAATGCCGTATCGCTTTCAAGGCTACTCACCTTGGGCGCGGCCACACTCAAGCCCTCAAGATGCTTACTCACATGGGTGCTATCATCCAGTGATAACACCATGGCAGGCAGACTATGATCACGGCATAACGGATCCGTGATTTGCTCAATTCGGCGTTGCAAGTCAGCAAACCAGTCTTCTATGGCCGGACGCAGAGCTTTCTTGGCGGCATCACTGGACAGCCAGTTTGCCACGCGCGTATTGAGTGCGTCTTCAACATCGTTAAGTGCTTTTATCTCTCCGCGCCGCCAATCGCCAAAGGCTGGTATTACGCAAGCATCTATCAGTGCATCAACCAATACGGGTGCCAATACATCGCCGAGAGTATCACTAGCGGCCCGGGCTTTTTCAAACACAGGGCCACCGTCTTTGACCAACTCACCAATGGCCAGTTTAAAACTATTGTGTAGATATTCAAACCGGCCAAGCCAGGACAAGCCGCGCGCAATGGCGAATTCAGGTTCGGCCCCGCGCACAACCCGCGCATTCGGAAATGCTTTCTCGCAGGCTGGCCCCACCAAAGGTAAACGCGAAGCCCCACCCGTAAGAAGTACAGTTTGCGGATGACGCCCGCCCAGCCGTTCAACAGATTCTTTGAGAGCATAGTTAAATGTCTCAGGCCAGGAAAACCCATTGAGCGCTTCGATCTTGGTTTTTAAAATAGCGGCGGCGTCTTTGCTGTCCATGCGGATTTCAAACAATACTCCGCCTGCTACGGGCAAGCGTCTGATGCTCTCGACGGGGGCGTTTTTCCCTTTTCCGACGCCATTAAAATATTGCTCTTTGGCCAGACGGCACCAATATTCCATTATTGGTAAATACCACGGGTATTTTGCGATCAATTTTTCAATTTTTTTACGCTCTGGCTGACGTTCCAAATTGCGTTCCAAGATTAGAGTGTCAAGCAAACCGGAACCAAGAATATTATGACCAACGTCCTCAGCTTCCAAGTCGTAACAATAGGTAAAATCCGTGGTTGATGAACCAATATCGACAATAAGAACGCTTGAACGCGCCGCTTCCAAGGACAAATAGCCTTGTTCTAGCGCTGTCATCAATGCAGCACGGCTTTCGGGAACAATACGGACAGTGTTTAAGCCCGATTTTTGCATCAATAGCTGGTAATCATCCCGGTCATCTACGGTCCAGCCGGACGGGCACCCGACTATAAACCGGCTGGTTTTTAGGCCATCGATTTTCTTGTCTGCCGATAAATCTTCGAACAATGTTTGCGTAAACAACCGTGTCGGGATTTCCGTAGATTTGTCATTTAAATCACGGCTTTTAAATTTGACCCAAATCTCATTCTTTCCCTTTAACTCTTTTGGGCCAAGCGCCGACATATTAACCGCTTGCGCACCAATACGTATACCGGATTTATTACGGGCGACGGCACTGACAAAACTTTTCTCGCCGCCGTGTTCAATAATTTCCGGCTCGCGCGATGATCCGCCGTAAGCCCGTGCCACAGCGGTTTCGCCGTGGCCAAGATCATAGCCAATGAACTCTCGCTGTCCATTTTTTGTGTTTATATTTTTATCGCTCATGCTTTCCACACCGTACCGCGCCGCAAGACTTTATCCCCTAATATCAAAGCAGGTGCGGCTTGCTTAGTTTTACCGTCCTGTAAATCAAGTGCCGGTAAAATATCAAATAGTTTAGAATTTTTGCGCGAATAATTGACAACCTCGATTCCGTCTGCGTTCAAAATACTTTCAAGCTCGCTCCCAACCAATTTCAAGGCAAAATGACCATCATCCACCGAGCGAGCTTCCAGTAATCCTTGAACAAAACTCATGAGCCGCGCATCATCCATCCACGAAGTCTCTAGCACGGGTTCAGCCAGACGGCGCAACACATGGTCTGCAGTGCGCAGGGCTTCGGCCAGTGCATCAACATATCCAGCAGCTTCGACGGAAACATGGGCGTCGGCCAGAAATCTATGCCCTTCGGGGGCTTCTAATAGTTTTTGTCTTCCGTGTCCCAAAGCACGGCCAATGAGCGGAATTTTCCCGAGCAGGTTTTTCCAATCCTTTGGGTCAAAAAATCTCAGCGCCGCGAGCACAGTTGCAGATAACATTGTGATACGGGATTCCAGTAAGAACCCCGCGATCCCAAAGAACAAAGCCGTACCGTAAAACAAAGTGCTGCCTGCGATTACACGAGCAGAGCTCGGCGGGACTTCGCGCCAAACCACATCGGCTTTTGCGCCTCTATCCAGCACCCCTGCCCCAGACTTGACCATTTCCAATAGCCAAAGCCCGGCCTTCTGGATTTGGATGTCGTCTGTTGCTCGTGCAAATATATCACCCGTCCTGTCCAGTGCCCTACGGGCTTCGGATACCGCTTTGCTGGACGATAAGTCTTCGCCCGCTATCAGTGTGCGCAAAGTTTCACGTTCATTCTCAAATGCCCGCGCGAGCGAAGGGATAGTCGCTGGTAGATTATCAGTCATGCCTTCTCCTTCCTCCATTCATGGTGGAAGTGGGCGCCTCTTGGCGCTCGATGGGGGCGCGCCATTCGCGTCACGGGGCATTTGCCGCGCTTTGGCTCAAACCCCATAAATGGGGGAAGGAAAGAGCGGTGTATCCATCTGAAATTTATTTGCATACTCATAAGTAAAATGTTGGCTCTGTATTGCCAAGAGTCAAGTTAGTTATCAGCAAGCTTGTGCTCATTGCGCAACAACGTAGCGCGTTCTTCGACTTTCTCGACAATATCTTCGATCATGTCTGCGTTACTGGTTTTGCCGGTGCGTATCCCCGCCGCGTACATCATGCCGTATCCGGCGGAGCCGCCGGTAAAGCCGATATCCGTATAGGCGGCCTCACCGGGGCCGTTGACCACACACCCGATGATGGACAGCGAAATTGGCTCGTGAATATGCGCCAAGCGTTTTTCCAGGGTTTCTACGGTTTTGATCACGTCAAAGCCTTGGCGTGCACAGGACGGGCAGGAGATTATATTGATACCGCGTGTGCGTAGTCCAAGTGATTTCAAGATATCATAGCCGGTTTTAATCTCTTCAACTGGATCTGCAGATAAAGACACACGGATCGTGTCACCTATCCCGGCCCATAACAAATTACCCATGCCAATAGCCGATTTTATCCCGCCCATGCGCAGACCGCCCGCCTCTGTCACACCGAGGTGCAATGGGCAATCAATGGCATCCGCAAGACCTTGATAGGCCGCGACCGTCAAAAACACATCAGAGGCTTTGACTGATATCTTAAATTCGTGAAAGTCTTCATCTTGCAACATGCGGGCATGCATCAGTGCGCTTTCCACCATAGCTTCGGGGCACGGCTCTGCGTATTTATCCAGCAGTTCTTTTTCCAATGAGCCTGCATTGACCCCGATACGAATAGAGCACCCATTGTCCCGCGCCGCCTTGACGACTTCGCGTACCCGCTCTTTACCACCTATATTACCGGGATTTATCCGCAAGCAGGCTGCGCCGTTTTCTGCCGCTTCGATACCGCGCTTATAATGAAAATGAATATCGGCAACGATGGGTATATTGACTGCTTTGGTTATCTCGCCTAGCGCAAGGGAACTTTCTGGGTCAGGGCAAGACACGCGCACGATATCCGCCCCCGCCTCTTCTATCGCATTTATTTGGGCAATTGTAGCCTGTGCATCGCTTGTCAGAGTGTTGGTCATGGATTGTACGCTGATAGGCGCATCGCCGCCGACCGGGACATTACCCACCATGATTTGTCGGGATTTACGGCGCTCGATCTGACGCCACGGCCTTAACAGACCTATTTTTTTGTCGTGATTTTCACTCATTGGGTGATATCTAAGCTAGGCGTAGGTCGTTGGGAAGCTTTAATATTGAGCAACTTCAGCAAGCGGAATATTTTTCGCAGGTGCACCCCGTTGACCAATAGCGCCAATTAGTTGTCCGCCGAGATAAAGTTCTATGGCTCCAGCGTCGCGCAAGGATAGCACAGGCAGGTTTTTACGCTCGGTTTCAAAAATTTCACCCTTGACCATAATCCGCGAAATCAACACATTCCCAAGACTATCCTTAACCTGAACCCAGCTTGGGCCGATAGCCTTAAGACTTATCATGTTTTCATTGCTCTGGTTTGGCTGGGCGGGCGGTAAATCCAAGTTTTCGGTGAGCTGTACCGCCGCAGCCGCTGTGACAGTCGAAAGTGCATCCGCCTTCATGCCGTACCAGGAGACAACGGCAAATGCGCAGCACAATACAGCGCCAATTGCAAAACTACCCTTTGGCAAATGGAAAGAATTTTTCGGAACAAAGTGCGGCTCAGCCTGCGCGCTTAAATACCGAGGGGCTTCTATATCGACCTTGAAACGTTCAATCGCTTGTCTCTCATTCATGCCGAGAAACCGCGCATAGGTGCGGACATAGCCAAGGGCATAACCTAGTGTTGGTAAACCATCTTTATCAAGCCGCTCTATGGCATCCAGATAAGAATATTGAATATGGAGTTTCTCTGATACATCCTTCAAGGACAACCCATACTCCATGCGCCGCGCACCGAGCTCAGCTCCAATATGTTCGATTACGCGTTTTAAGTTACTTTCAAGCACTCAATTCCCCAAAAAACCCTTTAAAAACAATACTCTAAAATCTAAAGCCCTAAATCAAAGGGTTGGGATAATTAGCACAATCTAATATGAATTCCAAGGGTGTATTTTTGCAAATTTTTAATTTTATCCCAAGGTTGTCCCCATCGTTGTAATGAGCTAAACAGATACTCTCTAAAAGCGAAATGGGCGCGGTACACAAAGGTTTAAGATGATGAAAACTATTTCCAATCCGCTTACTGCCCGCAACTGGCCACTTTTGGCCTTGCTCCTCTCCTTAAGCCTATGGATGGGAGCGCTTGGTTTTCAGCATCTTGGCGGTATGCAACCGTGCCAGATGTGTTATTGGCAACGCCATGCCCATAAGGCCGTATTGGTCATTGCTGTTCTCGCCTTGCTGATCCGCCAAACCACTATGGATAGAAGATGGGAACGACGGTTTCTTGTCTTACTTGGCCTGGCTTTTTTGGTCAGCTTCGGGCTCGCTTTTTGGCATATGGGTGTTGAATATAAATGGTGGGAAGGCCCCAGATCTTGCATGGGCGGGGCGGTGATCATTGACACTGCGGACTTATTAAAAGCGCTGGAAGAGCCTGTACCTATGCCGTCCTGCGGGGAAATACCCTGGTCATTGTTGGGACTTTCAATGGCGGGATATAATGCTATAATATCAATGGGAGCAGCGTTGATGAGCTTCTACTTCGTAGCAAAGACAAAATAATGACCCAAATAGTAAGACCTACAAGACCCATAATGCCCGGCGGCAAACCGAAGCATAACGCGTCGCCGCGCATCAAGGAAATGCTCAGGGTCGACCATGCCGGTGAATATGCGGCGGTCGCTATTTATGATGCCCAATCTAAGGTTTTTGGGGCCAAAGTCTTCGGTCGCTCGCCCAAAACACGAAAAATATCCCAACAACTCGCGCAGATGCGCGACGAAGAACAAGAACATCTCGATGCCTTCGACGCGCTACTGCTCGAAAACAATACCCGGCCAACGGCTCTCATCGGCCTATGGAAAGTCGCCAGCACCGGGCTGGGTATTGGCACGGCCCTCATGGGCGAAAAGGCCGCTCATGCGTGTACCGAAGCCGTGGAATCTGTCATCGAAAAACACTATGCCGAGCAGATTGAGGAAACTAAAGACAGCAATCCAGAGTTATGCGCCACCTTCACAAAGTTCCGCGAAGACGAACTGCGCCACCACGACACAGCCATAAAACACGGTGCCAAACAAGCCCCCGCCTACCCGCTCCTATCCGCCGTGATAAAAGCAGGATGCAAAACAGCAATAAAGTTGAGCGAGAAGATATAGGGGGAGTGGCTTCCTTTCCGTCCCGAATTGCCCTTACTTTGGCATCAAAAGTTGCGGTCGAAATAGCCGGACGGTTATGGATCCGCCCCCTATGAGCGCAACGGCCAAGACAAAAAGCCACCCGAGATAAGGTATCAAGGCAATGATGGAAACGGCAAATGCGCCGACCACAGCGGCAAAAATTCTCGTGCGTGTATTGTCCGGCTCAGGCCCCTTGACCAATTGTAGCAACCCTACGCCAACAGCATATGTGCCAACCACAAATCCTGTAAATGCGATCAGAAGCGCTATTAGCAAGCTTGCCAACACCAACAAGAAACCGAGACCCGTAAACATCAATAAAATCGCTGCGCCTATCCCCACTGAAACCGCTAGAAATCCGAAAAGCAAGTTGCGAAGCGGCTGACCAAGAACACTGCGGCGCAGATCAGCCAACTTTTGCGGCCTGATGGCGGCAATCAAGACCGCTAGCACCGTCAAAAAGAGTACTCTTTTCAAAAATCCAACCAAAGAATTACCACGATTCCCAGCCTGCAAACCGTCCTCTGACCATTCTGAAAGGTCACGTCTTTCGACACGATCTTCGGAAATGACATGGGCCGGAACTACGGTCGCACCAGTTTTCTCCTCATAGATAATCAACTTTCCTTCAATTCGGGCATCTCCGGAAAAGTCCACCTCCTCGGCAGCCACACTTACATCACCCTTTACAACCGAATTGAAATTCACTTCATCCCCAGAGACGAGCGCATATCCTAAAACAGGCGCGGTAAGAGTAAGATTTGCGCCGGATGCCCTTAAATCACCGCCTACTTCGCCAATTATAACATTGTAGCCGCCGACTGTGACATCACCAGCTACTTTTCCTTTAAGAGAGACCTCCATACCTGCTATATATGCATCACCCCCTATCGCACCATTCGATATCACCTCACGCCCCGCCAAATGCGCAGAGCCCGTAATGCCCTGTTCGCTACGAACAGTTTCTCCAGCCATAAAGAGATCGTCTACACCTACCATACCCTGTACCACTGTAGAGCCGGCCAGAAAATGATCTTTATTGTATTCGAAATGGCTTTTTGTTTCTTGTGCCAATGCGGGCGTCTCTTGTGCCAAGGCGGGCGTCTCTTGTGCCAAGGCGGGCGTCTCTTGTGCCAAGGCGGGCGTCTCTTGTGCCAAGGCAGGCGCCATAGAAAACGCCAAAATAATAACGACAAACAAAAATCTATACATAGCTAACTCCCAAGGGTATCCCCCGGTTGTAGCGGGGGTGTGAAGCAGACCCACCCCCAAGCGGCATTTTAAATGCTACTCAAGCTTTTGGGCGGGTGTTCTGCCGCCGGAGGTTATTATCGACACTTTGGTTGTTATTGTCCAGAGCCATATTGTCGCAGATGCCTAGGTTTTACGGTGGCGATTACGGGGAGTTACGGTGACAGTAAACAGCGTGAATGCCAACATTACCCCTTGCAATAGCGAGCCAGCTCACCCATATGCTCTTTATCGATTTACGGCCGAACAATCTGGCTTATCATCTGTTGCGGTTCATCCTATGCGGATACTATGTATTTTACTCTTCCCGACATCGACAAACGCGCAAAGGTTTCGTTTTGGAGCCAGCGCAAATTTATGACGTGAAAGGAAATACCCATGTCAGATATGAAAACTGGAACTGTTAAGTTCTTTAATTCCTCAAAAGGCTTCGGCTTTATTCAGCCTGAAAATGGCGACGATGTGTTTGTACACATTTCAGCCCTACAAAATGCCGGCCTTGACGGCTTGCAAGAAGGCGACAAAGTCAGCTTCAATACAGCCGTTGATGGTCGCTCCGGCAAAACGGCCGTAGATACCATTTCAATGGCGGACTAGTTCGCTATTGCTAGGGGCAAAATACCGCCCCTAACTAGGTAGTGTACTCATAAACTAGAAAACGCGCTTCCCATTGCGGAGGCGCGTTTTTTTGTGAACAATTTATTACGGCGCAATTACGGTGAAGTGACCAGCGGGAATGCCCTCTTGGTGAACCGTAGCTCACGGCCTGTGAATAATGAAACCAATCTCGTATAAGGCAGAGCTTGAAAGCGCATTTCGTGCTGGGTAAACCTGCTTCCCCCGTTTACACCGCAAGGGTAGTTCCAAGAGGGTACTTTCAAGTGGTCGCGTAGGCAATGGGGGCTGACGCTCTTGCACCAAGATGGTACTTCCAAGAGGGCGCGTCTCAACAATATATAGAATGTTACTGCCGTTCAGGTGCGCACAAGAGTGCGCGCCCCCATCCCCCCTTTGGGGTACTTCCCCCATAAATGGGAGAAGGAGAGGAGTAACTATTTCCGCTTCACCTCGATAATCTTTACGGGCTGTGTTAAAAACTGGCCCGAGGTGACTGCGCTTTCGCTTGGGCCTTTGGTTTCGCGCAGTTGAACGGCGCGCACTACGTCCATACCTTTGACCACTTGGCCGAACACCGCATAGCCCTGCCCGTCCGGATTGCGCGACCCGCCATAATCCAAAAATGTATTATCACCGATAGAGATGAAAAAATAAGCTGCAGACCCAGTGCCCGGCTCATCGCGTGCCATGGATACGGCACCGTCCGTATGTGACAGGCCTGACATTTCGGTAGTTTCGTGGTCAATGGGTGCCGTTACAGATTCCATGGACAAAAGCCCGCCCTGGATGATTTGCATACCCAGACCCAGCGGATCGGTTTCAGGGCGCACAGCCCGGTAAAAACCCTGCCCGTCATATAAATCATTATCTACATAATACAGAAAGTTCTCAGCCGTTAGTGGTGCTCGTGATTTATAAACATCAATTTCTATAATACCCAAATCTGTTTGCAGTATCACACGGGTGGTCTTTTCGCCGCCGCTACAGGCCGTAAGCCCAAACAGTGCGAAAACTCCAACCATACCTAAAAACAATCTGCGTATCACGTCTCTAACTCCAAATCCCAATATAGGAAATCCAACCAGCTTTCGTGTAAATAGCCCGGCGGAAAACGGCGGCCCTGCGCTTGTAATTCATAGATACTCGGCTGGGCAGGCGCGCGGGTCAAGCCCATTCCCGCTTCGACCGGTGTCCGACCGCCTTTTTTCAGATTACACTTTGTGCAAGCCGCTACGATATTATCCCAGCTTGTTTTACCGCCGAGCCGGCGCGGATGCACATGGTCAAATGTCAAATCCTCGCCGCTACCACAATAGACACACGCAAACCCGTCGCGTAAAAACAGATTGAACCGTGTGAATGCAGGCGAGCGGCTTTGCGGCACAAAATCCTTGAGAGCAACCACGGACGGCAAGGGCATAGAAAAATTGGCAGAGCGGACTTCTTGGCTATATTGGTCGACAATACTAACCCGGTCGAGGAATACGGCTTTAACCGCGTCCTGCCACGACCACAAAGACAGCGGATAATAACTTAGCGGCTGGTAATCTGCATTTAGGATCAGGCAGGGATGCGAGCCGTCTTTTAAAGGCAGTGCCATGTCAGGGAGTTCACTGATTAGTCCCACGCAATATCCTCCCTCTTAAAAGACGGCCAGAAAGGCATCAGCGGTATGGGCGGCAATTTTTCTACACCTATTATCCTGAAAACGATTCTCCTGTTTCTATCTCTAAACCTAAAGCATCCGAAAATTATGACAAGGCCATTGATATAAAGGCCGATGATAGACACAGCATTGCCAGCAAATCACTTACCCGTTTTGATAAAACGTCCAAGCCGGCGGGCAATTTTTTTGAAAATTCTCCACGGTGCACCGGCCAGTTTAAGTACGCGTCTTGCATGTCGCCACCGCAGGCGGCGCTTGGGTTCGGCTTCTGGTACCAAGAGGCTGACAAAGTCCGCGGCCACCTGTTTCCATGAATAGTTTTTTGCATGTTTTGCAACCTCTGTTCGCTCTAGTTCAAGACATGCCAATGCAGCCATCCGCAAATCATCGTCGACAACCCCCGCACCGGAACCCGGGATAATATCAATAGGGCCGCTTACCGGATATCCTGCGACTGGTGTGCCCGTCGCCATGGCCTCGATGATCACCAAGCCAAATGTATCGGTTTTGCTCGGAAAGACAAACACATCTGCATCGGCGTAATAGCGGGCCAATTCCGCGCCGTATTTCGCACCCGTAAACAAAGCTGTGTCTGCATATTTTTTCTGCAAACTTGCCAGGCCAGGCCCGTCTCCGATCACGACTTTGCTGCCTGGTAAGTCCATTTCCAGAAACGTTTCAATGTTTTTCTCAACGGCAACCCGTCCGACATTGATGAAAACGGGCCGTTCCATCCCCTCGTAAATATCTTCGCCGTCAAGCAACCGCAGGCCGGGATAAAATTGTGTCAAATCCACACCGCGGGCCCAAACGCTTAAATTTTCAAATTTTTTATCTCTTAAAAACTCCACCATAGACGGTGTCGTCACCATAATCCGCCCGCAACTATTGTGAAAAGAACGAACAAATTTATAGGCCAATTTTGTTAATATAAACGGCGGAATGAACGGAAAACGGGCCTGAACATATTCAGGAAATTTGGTATGGTAGGAGGTCGTAAACGGCATGCCCCATTTCAGGCACAAGGACCGCGCCGCCCAACCAAGCGGGCCTTCGGTAGCAATATGCACGGCGTCCGGCCCAAACATCACCAAACGCCGTTCAACTTCGCGCTTGGCAAATAAGGCTATTTTAATATCAGGGTAAGTCGGAAGCGGAAATGTCATAAACCCGTCAGAAGGCGCAATAACCTCAACTGTGTGCCCGGCTTTGCGGCATTCCTCGACCGTCTTGGACAAAGTCCGCACCACACCGTTCATCTGCGGTTTCCAGGCATCCGTAACCAAAAGAATTTTCATATTTTCCCGTTTTTGCGTTTATAAATTTTTCGCATTTATAAGCGGGCTTTACAGTTTCAACAACGAAATTCCGGTTAAAATAATATCAGGTGAACATGATTTTATGGTGTTGACGTTTTGCTTGGTGCGTCCTTATTGTATGGGGCACTTTACGAAGGCTTTAAGGAATACCCATTTTAAGGAATACCCATTTTTAAGGAATACCCATTTTAAGGAATACCTATGTCAAACCCGCATATACTGTATTCGTTTCGCCGTTGTCCCTATGCTATGCGGGCGCGGATGGGGCTTAAGATTGCCGGGATTGACTATGAACACCGCGAAGTTCTCTTGCGCGATAAACCTGCCGAAATGTTGATAGCTTCTCCAAAAGCAACTGTGCCCATTATGGTGCTGGACGGCGGTGAAGTTGTGGATGAGAGCTTTGATATTATGCTGTGGGCACTTGAGCAAAACGACCCGCAGCACTGGTTAGCCCCCGATATGGAGCATATGACCAGATTGATCAAAACCATTGAAGGGCCGTTCGCGCAGCACCAGTTTCGCTATAAATATGCCAGTTTTTTCGATGAAAGTATGAAAAGGGGCGATGTGAATATAGAGCACCGCGATGCGGCTTGCGTTTTCTTGCAAGATTATGAGAAAATTCTGGCTAAATCAGCCTATTTAATGGGTGATAAACCGAGCCTTGCGGACTACGCTATTTTCCCATTTATCCGCCAATTTGCTGCCGTCGAAAGGGCGTGGTGGGACAAGCCGCAATTCCCGCACCTGCACACATGGTTGGCGGAATTCATGGACGCTGAAATATTTACTGGGATTATGGAAAAACACCCGCTTTTTGTATCAAGTGTACAAGAGGAAAAATCCGCGACCAGCTAAGCTTTTGGGAGAAAGTCCTAGCTTGCTCTTGGCAATAAGCAGACATTGTCTCCTATGAGGCACATAAATTTGATACTTATGCTCTTTTGCGCGTTGATATTCAGCGCATCCGCCGCCTATGCACAACACGGTAATGAACAACAAAATGCAGGCGAAACCCTCCAAGATGTAGAACTGACCACTCTTGATCAAAATAAAGCAGGGCGGATTGACAATATCCCTGTAGAGATAACATTCAATACGGACGCACCGGACTTACTGGCCGGTTCCATACTCATTGTATCGGCCTATGCGCCTGCACCGCCCAATGTCCGGCGGGCGACACCGGTTATGCTTGGTCAAACACGGTTGTTACTGACCGACATGGGCTCGCCGCTAAAAGTTATTATTGCTGCGCCGTCCGCCGTGACGCAAGATCTGGAATATGCCCGTATCGAGGCCAGCATTACAGATACAAGCGGCACAGTAATTTACGCCCTAAAAGAGCCGGGCAAATATGACGGCTATAAGACGCCTAGCTTAGATCTGGCTCATATAGGCGCAACTATCGATGCAGAACCGGAAGTGGCTGTCGCAGACCTGGTCTTAAAAACCGTCCGCGGCAAGGTTAAATTAAGTGGTACGCCGCCAAAATTTAAAGGATCTCACTTGGTGACGCGCTTGGTTGAAGACGGGCTGGCGGGCGGCAACTCCAGTTTGGTTTTGGGTGAGATGCGGAAAAATCTAGACGGCAAGCGCGCCCCCTTTGCTTTCGAATTTAAGGGTGAAATTGACCCCGCGCAAAGTGCAATGCCCTTAGCCATTGAAACCTGGATAGAGGATTGGTCTGGCCGCAAAACCCATGTAACCCCTGCCCCAACTCCCTATAGCGGCCCAAAAACCAGATACCGTATCAGGCTAGATGCAATCGGGCCGCAGGTTTACAATCCCATGCCGTCAAAAGTAGCCATTCGCAATGCCATTTCAAGAACTGTGAAGGCAAAAACTGTGAAGGCGCAAACAAGCACGGCGGCGGCTCAAACAAAACCCAAGCCCAAACCTAAAGTAAAGCCTAAGCCTAAAGTGAAATCTCCGGCAAAACCTAAAGTGAAGCAAAAGAAAACCGTGGTTAAAAACACCATACCCATCAAAAGCAACAAGAGAGTTATTCAGGTGAAAGCAGAGGTAAAACCTAAGCTCAAACCAAAACGTAAATTAGAGCCTAAACCAAAACCGAAAACCAAAGCCCCGTATCAAAGAATCGTAGGCAAAGCACATTTTAATGCGAATAAAGGCTTACCCAGGGGCTCCGTTTTAATTGCAGAGTTAGAACGGCGTAATAACGGCCCACGTCCAGCACTTTTGGCCTCTACGCGGGTATTTTTAGATGGCCTATCGGGTGCCGTATCCTTTAAATTAAAGGCGAACACAGTAGACCTAGACCCGACACTTCCGCCTGCAAGATTACGTGTCCGAGTTGAAGATAGAAACGGGAAATTATTCTTCTCGAACCAAAGCGGTACAAAAGTCCGCACAGGTTTCAACGCGGTGACATTAACCACATCACCAAATTACTAGAGCCTTAAATGATTAGAGCCTGCAATGCACACTGCACGACAGGCTCTAATGGATAAATTTTATAATCCGCTGTTTTATAGCGTTTTACTGTTAAAATGATTTCTTTTTACAGTGATCTGCGGGCCCGACGTTGTTCGCGGGCTGTACGGCGTACCAAAAAATCCAAATTCGCCCGTGTAACACTGGCTTTGGCTGGATTGATATTGGTTTTAACGCTCAATACTGCGCTTGGATTAAATACTTTAGCCATGACGTTCTCCTAATATATACCCTTTCACGATTGAAACGGTCACTGTCATAGGCGCTATATGAACATCAAAATAAATATTTAAACAGACAGAACAGCAGTGCTGTTATGCATATTTGCATGGTTAATCCTATGTTAACCACATTTATTGCAAGGCTGTAATGTTTGCAGTTTTGAACGCCAGAGTATAAGTTCTACAAAAAAGGGGATAAGTTCTCCCAAAACAAGGAAATAACCATGATCCAGAATTTTGACGTTCAGGGTGGGCCAGAATTTGGCCAACGCAATCTACCAAAATTACGGGCAGCATTGTCCGCGTTAAAAATGGACGGGTTTATTATTCCCCATGAGGACGAGTATAACAACGAATATCTACCGGATTATAACGAACGCCTGATGTGGGCGACGGGTTTTACCGGCTCGGCCGGGGCCGCCGTCGTGCTGAAGGACAAAGCCGCCATGTTTGTCGATGGCCGCTATACTTTGCAAGTTCGGACACAGGTGGACGGAAAGTTATACGCTTACAGAAAGCTTGAAGACGCAGGTATAGCAAGCTGGCTATCCAAGCACGCTTCGGGCCTAAAGATTGGCTACGACCCTAAACTCCATAGCCCGGATGCTTTGGGCCGGTTACGAAAAGCTGTGGAAAGTGTAGGCGGCACCCTGTCCCCGGTCAGCACAAATCCTATTGATACGGCCTGGAATGACCGCCCAGCGGCCCCCAAAGCACCGCTTAGCATACAACCAAAAAACCTCGCAGGGCGCAGTCACGACGACAAGCGCAAACAAATTGCCAAAATTATTACTGATAAAAATGCGGACGCCGCCCTCATTACAGCCCCGGCCTCTATTGCGTGGCTTTTGAATGTGCGCGGCGGCGATGTTATGTGTTCGCCCCTGCCTCTCGCCAGTTTGATCATCAACAAAGATGCCAGTGTCGAGTTGTTCATTGACCCTGACAAAGTCACACCTGAGGTGCGCAAACATTTCGCCAACCAAGTATCGGTATCTGATGAAGATAAATTACCCGCCTGTCTTGGTAGTTTCAGTGGTAAAACTATTCTAGTCGACCCGGCAGGTAGTTCCAGTTTTATGTTTGACACACTGGAGGATGCCGGTGCCAAAATCATTAAAACTATGGACCCAATCGCTCTACCAAAAGCCCGCAAAAACAGCGCAGAAATTGACGGAGCCGCGACCGCCCATGTGCGCGACGGAGCCGCCGTAACCAATTTTTTGCACTGGCTGGCCACCACAGCCCAAGACGGCTCGGTCGACGAAATTAGTGCGGCGCAAAAACTGGAAAATTTTCGTAAACAAACAGGGCTACTAAAAGACTTGAGCTTTGAAAGCATATCCGGCGCAGGCTCCAACGGGGCCATAGTCCATTACCGGGTCAGCACAGCCACCACAAAAAAACTAGAACCTGGTTCCCTGTTCCTGATAGATAGCGGCGGACAATATGTGGACGGCACCACAGACATTACCCGCACCGTCCCCATCGGCAAGCCAACACACGAAATGCGCAAATGCTTCACACTTGTACTCAAAGGCCATATTGCCCTATCGCGTGTGCGCTTCCCCGAGGGCACGACGGGACACGCATTGGACGCTCTCGCCCGCATGGCACTTTGGGCGAACGGGCTCGACTATGATCACGGTACAGGCCACGGCGTTGGCGCTTATCTGGGTGTTCACGAAGGCCCGCAGCGTATTGCCAAGACCCCAAGCTCGATCCCCCTAAACCCCGGCATGATTGTTTCCAATGAGCCAGGCTATTACAAAACCGGCGCATTTGGTATCCGCATCGAAAACTTGCAATATGTCACGAAAGCCGCACCTATAAAGGGCGGCGAACGCGACATGTTAGGCTTTCACACGCTAACACTGGCCCCCATAGACCGCGCACTCATTATCAAAAAAATGCTGAGCAAGAGGGAAATTCAATGGCTGAATAAATACCATAAACGCGTGCGCAGAGAAATCAGCCCCTTGGTCAATGACCTGGTCAAAAAATGGCTGCGTGAGGCTTGCAGAAAACTGTAACGGGCGAGCGATAACTGGCGGCAATATGAACGCATTGTAATCAATGGTTTATCTCCTGTTCATTTTAGCTTTGCTAATTTGCTTCAAGATTTCTGATAACCAATACTCAACCCCCATGAGGACACACCATGATTGATTTAAAAAGAAAAACAGTAATAACGGCCGTAATGCTATCAGGCGTTTTGGCACTGGCCGGGTGCGAAACCACAAATGGCAACCAAAACACCGTTGAAAAAGGTATGTTGGGGGCTCTTGCCGGTGCTGCTGCTGGTGCCATTATTGGCAATAATGCGGGCGACGGCGATGCCCAATCCGGCGCACTTATCGGAGCCGTTATTGGCGGTGCAGGTGGTGCCTATGCGGGGTGCCGCGAAGACGGCGGTTGCGGTGCACAGCCACAAAACCAAGGTTATGACTATGATTATAGCCGCCAGCAAAATGTTCCGCCTCCTGTCCAAGCCGATACAATCAACAGACGCCAGTTTTTTGATAATAACACGGGACGCTATTATTTTTACGACCCCGTAAGCCGCAGAGAATATTTTGAGAACGGTGAACGTAAATACAATTAGAGCATTTGCCCAAGGCGCCTAAGCGGCGCGACATCTTCCAGTGCTAAGCGCGCGGTCCAGTCAGCGACCGCGCGTTTTTTTATGGGGTCGCGCCAATCTGGCGCAATTTCGGCTAAGGGCATTAAAACAAATGGGCGGTTGAGCATGCGCGGGTGCGGCAATACCAAATTTGCTTCGCTCATAATCCGCCCGTCATAGTCCAATATATCCAAATCGAGCGGACGCGGCGCATTTCGCACGGCATCAACACGTCCAAATTCTGCTTCGGTTTGTTTGAGCACAGCAAGCAAATCCAGCGGTTCAAGCTGCGTCTCTACGGCCATAACCCCGTTGATATATGGCGGCTGAGTGGTCGGGTCCGGCCAAGCCGGGCTTTGCCACAGATTTGAAGCTTTGATTACAGTAATCCCGGATTTTTGCATATGAGCGGTCGCAAGCAAAAACGTCTCGTCTGGGGACATGGTCTCGCCGCGGTACTGTGCAGGCTGGTTTGCCCCTAGAGCAATGTAAATGCTCACTAGCCCCGTTCTTTCATCACCCATTTTTCATCAGTCTGGCTTTCTGCCGGTTCCAGTCCCGGTTTTTTTGTGTTTGGCGCTTGTCGATAGTTTTCTTACCAACACCAATGCCGAGCAATAGCTTGGCCAGCCCCTTTTTATCAAAATATAGTTTAAGCGGTACCAATGTCCGCCCTTTTCGTTGCACGGCACCCATAAGCTTGTTAATTTCCTGGCGCTTAAGCAGGAGTTTACGGTGCCTGGTAGGGCTGTGATTAAACTGGCTGGCCGGTTCATAAATCGGAATATTGGCATTGATCAAAAATATTTCATTGCCCTCTACCGACGCATAGCTTTCTGCAATATTGGCATGACCTAAACGCAGGGCCTTAACCTCTGTACCAACCAGCATAATGCCAGCCTCAAAAGTTTCCTCAATCGTATATTCAAAGCGCGAACGGCGGTTTTCGGCTATGGCTTTACTATGATGTGCGGGTCGTAATTTACGGGCCATACTTATATCTCAACGCCTGCCATTTTCATGGCCGCGGCAATAGCCTGTTTGGTGTCTTCGCGGCATTCAATAATGGGTAAACGTACATCCGGCCCCATTTTATCCAATAAACTGAGTCCATATTTTGTTGGCGCAGGACTAGCATCTAAAAATAAGTCTTTGAAAAGGCGGTCTAGTTTTTCGTGTAACAACCGCGCATTTGCATATTCACCTTCTGCGCATAATTTATGCAACTCGGCGCACTGGGCGGGTGCAACATTTGATGCCACAGATATACATCCCGAACCACCGTGAGCCCAATGGGCCAGAGCCGTGGGATCGTCACCAGAGAGTTGAATAAAGCCGTCGCCGCAAACCGACTTATAATCCGATATGCGGGCCAAATCAGATGTAGCATCTTTGAGACCAATAATATTGGGAATGGCCGCGAGCCGTCCCATTGTTTCAAGGTCAATATCAACAATGCTCCGCCCCGGAATATTGTACAAGATTACACCGATATCTACGGAGCTTGCAATGGCTTGAAAATGCTGGAACATGCCTTCTTGGCTTGGCTTGTTATAATAAGGGGCCACGGCTAAAACGGCGTCCGCGCCGCACTTTTGCGCTTCCCCCGCCATCCTGATGGCAGAACGTGTATTATTAGAGCCAATGCCTGCAATGACAGGCACCCGCCCATTTGCGGCCTCTACGCATAACCTGATAACATGCACATGCTCTTCTTTGCTTAATGTCGAAGCTTCGCCGGTCGTACCGCACGGTACCAGGCCGTTCGTGCCTGAACCTATTTGCCAGTCGATGAATTCTAGGTAAGCCTTGGCATCTACCTGGTCATTTTTAAACGGTGTTACCAACGCTGTAAGGGAGCCGGAAATCATTTTTCGCCTTTAAGTTTTCTTTGCTTCTTGTTTAAGTGTTCATAAAGTAAACAGTTTTACACCAAAATACAGCCACATTATGGCATTATATGTATCTACACTTGAATTAGATAAAACCAAGGTTAAAAAAGCTAATGAGTATTCGCAGAAAAATGCTGACTAATATGGGGGTGATTATAAAAGCCTTAGTCTATACTGTGCTCATCTTTTTTATTTCCGTGCCAACACAAGCATCTATCCCCTCGCCGCGTTTAAAACCTGCCGTACCGCACACCTCCACACTTCTTTCCAAACATGATGCCAATAATTTCAGACAAGCCATGCGGGCGGCTGACCAGAAAAAATGGCCGGATGTTGAACGGTTTCTAAAAAAGGTAAATGACCCGACCGCTCGCAAAGTTCTGGAATGGCGTTTGGCGGTAGATGACCCATATGTATCTTTCGAGGTCTTGTCGCGGGTTGTCCAGACCCAAGCAGACTGGCCGCGTATGACGCGTATTCGTTCCAAGGCGGAGACCCGGATGTTTGAGCAGCCATTATCCCCCAAGGACACGATTGCCTGGTACGGGGGTACAGAACCAGTGTCCGGCGAAGGCCGGGTAACCATGGCGAGAGCATATTATCAACTTGGACAAATGGGTGTGGCCGACCAGTGGCTCAAATCTGCATGGCGGGATTCCAAGCTAACCCGCGATCGCCAAAAATCTCTCTTTAAGCGCTATAAAAACCGCCTTACCCCTGCAGATCACGCAGCACGCGCTGATCATCTCATTTGGTTGGGACGCAAATATTATGGTAGTGTCAGTGGGTTGCTCCCGGTGATGAATTATGCGGACAGGGCATTAATGGATGCTCGTATGCGCGTGGGTGCTAACCGCAAAGGCATGAATAAAGCTATTAGCAATCTGCCAAATTCCGTGAGAAATGATACTGGATTGTGGTTTGAACGAGCCTTTTGGCGCCGTAAAAAAATAGGCGAAATTTCGGGGCTTGAGGCTCTCTTGAAAATTGACACACCCGCCCGGACGAAGCGCGGGAAAGAACGCGTTTGGCTGGAGAAAAAGCGCATAGCATATTGGGCTATCTCTAAGAAGCGCTATCAAGATGCCTATGCTATGACCCTCAATCACGGCTTTAAATCTGGCCAGCGTTTTGCCGAAGCCGAATTTCTGGCAGGCTGGCTAGCCCTGACCAAATTGAACACCCCCAAGCAAGCTCTAAGGCACTTTACGTCTCTTAAAGAAGGTGTCTCATTACCCGTTTCACTGGGGCGGGCCAGTTACTGGATGGGTCGCGCGGCAGAAGCCTTTGGTGATCCAAACGCCAATGTCTATTACGCAGAAGCCTCGCGCTATCCGAATGTTTATTACAGCCAGCTTGCGGCTGAGCGCTTGAACAATGGTTTTGCCTTCGTCAGCTTACCCCTTGAAAATCAAAATTTCGCGTTTTCAACTGCATTCGAAGCAAATGAATTGGTGCGCGCCTTGCGTATGATCGGTGAAATACAAAGCGAACGTACATTTAACCAGTTCTCATTTCACCTTGATGACGTTTTTAATAGCCCGGATGAGTTATCCCAACTATCACGTCTGGCCAAAGACTATGATTTTATGAAACCATCCATCCGCGCGGCAAAACAGGCCGCCCGTATGGATACTATGCTAACAGAATCCGGTTATCCCAAGCCGAATGTTATCACAAACCTTTCCGTCAATTACGACATCCCATTTGTATTGGCCATTGCCCGACAAGAAAGCGAATTTAACACCAAAGCCCGTTCTTCCGCAAACGCTTACGGCATGATGCAAATGATAAATTCCACTGCGCGCGTGACGGCCAAGCGCGCCCGCATGCCTTATCAGCGCAGATGGCTTACGGGTGATCCCGAATACGCGACAATTCTCGGCGCCCAGCACATAAATGATCTGCTATTACAGTTCGACGGCTCCTATATCATGGCGGCTGCGGCCTATAATGCAGGTGGACACCGTGTACGTCGGTGGAACGAAACCTACGGCGACCCACGAACCGGAGAAATATCGCCCATAGACTGGATAGAAAGCATCCCGTTTTCGGAAACGAGAAACTATATCCAACGGGTACTGGAAAACCAGCAAGTTTACCGTGCACGGCTCAACAATAATCAGGTTGAACTGAAATTATTACACAGCATGAAATATGGCGCTTTTCGGTAGATTTATATCCGATTATGTAGTGCAAATTAGCCGACAAAAGCTTTTTCTATTACGAATGTGCCAGGGCGGGAAACCGAGCCTTCGGTCAGTCCGAACTTTTCCATAAGAGCTTTGGTATCCATGGTCATGTCCATGGAGCCACAAATCATGGCCCGGTCATGCTCCGGGTTGAAAGCACCACCCGGTATCTGGTCAAACAATTCACCGCTTTCCATCAAATCGGTTATGCGGCCTTTGAGGGTAAAATCCTCACGCGTAACCGTCGGGATATGGTGCAGGCGCTTGCCAAAACCTTCTCCGAGAATATCAAGTAAAAGCGGGTCTTTGCGCGCCGCTTCAACAATCTCGTATCCGTATTGAAGTTCGCCGACTTCGCGGCATGTATGGGTCAAAATTATCTGCCCGTATTTTTCATAAACCTCCGGATCGCGGATAAGGCTGGCGAACGGGGCTATACCCGTCCCTGTGGAAAACAAAAATAAGCGTTTACCTTCCAGGACTGCATCGCAAATCAACGTACCTACGGGTTTTTTGCCGAGTAGAACTTTGTCGCCGACTTTTATATGCTGTAACATTGAGGTCAAAGGGCCGTCGTCAACTTTGATGGAATAGAAATCCAGTTTTTCGTCCCAAGATGGGCTAGCGACGGAATAAGCGCGCATTATGGGTTTCACCTTGCCTTTAACCTCGCCCATGAGGCCGATCATGATAAATTCACCGGAACGAAACCGGAAGCTGGGCGGGCGCGTTAGTGAAAACGAGAATGTTTTATCCGTAAAATGCTTGACCGCCAACACGGTTTCAGACGTGGGTGCATTTGGGTTTATTTTTTGGGCATCGGCCATAGGTGATGTTCCTTTAGTAGTTTTGTCCATCTAATGGAAAAATTTCATAAAACCAATAGTCATATAGGAAATCTCTGATAAGTTTAAACCATGAATGACCATATACTGGATTTAACGAGCGGCTTCACAGGCGGCACACAGGCAAAGTGGCGCGCCCTAACCGACAAAGTCTTGCGCGGGGCGGACTTTGCCGAGACCTTGGTACGCGTAACCGAAGACGGTATAGTGCGCGGGCCATTGTTTACGGATGCGCCTGAGACGGATGCGCCTGAGACGGATGCGCCTGAGAATGCCGGTATTGGCAAAGTTGAAATTCCTCACCTTGCTGGACGGCCTTGGCATATTACAAGCGAAATAGACCATCCGGACATCGAGCATGCCAACAGCGATATGCTGGCGGATTTAAACGGCGGTGTGAGTGCATTATCCTTACGAATAGACCCCGTAGGCGAGAGCGGTATAGCCGTGCGCGACCGCTCCGATTTACAGCGGTTACTATCGGGCATAATGACAGATTTAGTGCCCATCGCCCTGACCCCTTCACCGGATAATTTTGCGGTAGCAGCCTTACTGGCCGAACATTTCCAAGACCGGCCAGAATTGGCAGATATCCATATTAGCCTTGGCTATGCGCCCCTAACTGACGGCGGTGATAAAATACTGGATATAGCTGGTTGGGTAAAAGCCAACGCACCCCACTGGAAAGCGATTTCTATTGATGCAAGCAGTGTCCATGAAGCGGGCGCAACGCAGGCACAAGAACTGGCCTATATGCTCAGCCGTGCAGTCAGTTATACGAAGCGGTTGAAATCGTGCGGATTTACCGCTGACGATATTTTTTCTCTAACGGATATATATCTAGCCAGCGACCAAGATGGACATATGGGGATTGTCAAACTTAGGGCCGCCCATTTGCTTTGGGCAAAAATGGCCGAGAGCTTTGGCGCGTCTGATACGGCTTGTACGATACGCGCGACCAGTTCACGGCGTATGCTCTCCAAAATAGACCCGTGGTCAAATTTGTTGCGCCTTGGCGGGGCGGCATTTGGTGCGGTGTGCGGCGGCGCAGATTATATCACAACCCTGCCCTTCACCCAGCCGCTCGGGCTTGCCACTTCTTTTGCGCGGCGCATTGCCCGCAATCAGCAAATTTTGCTGATGGAAGAAAGCCGTCTCGGGCAAGTGAACGATCCTGCAAGCGGCAGTTACACCCACGAAACTTTAACCCATGAACTCGCGAAAACCGCATGGGGTCTTTTTCAAGACATGGAAAAACTTGGCGGATGGGCAGATGCGCAAGACTGGTTCCAAGAGCAAATCAAATCGGCCCATGAAATGCGTATGGCCAAAATTGAAAATGGAGAAATTCTCTTGGTCGGGGTCAATCAATTCACCAAGCCCGATGTGCGCAAGGCCGAAATACTGCCGCGCCCAAAAACCAAAACTAAGTCCGGTACAGAGATAAATACGGATGATTTTACAACTGCTATCGGTCAGGCCAAAGACGGCTATCTCTTGCCCCTAAGCAGGCAGATCAGCACGTTTAAGCCTGTTCGTCTCTCTGAAATAATCGAGGGGGACGCATCATGAGCCACCCTGATTTCACCAAGATACCCTTTACCGCACCGAAAACAATGAGTGCGCAAACAGGCACAAATATCTGGCAAACACCCGAAGGCATAGACATCAAATCCGCCTACTGCGCCGCCGACAGTGCACCTTTGGACTTCACTCATACCTATCCAGGATTTGCCCCCTATGTGCGCGGCCCCTACCCGACCATGTTTACCCAGAGATCCTGGACTATCCGCCAATATGCAGGCTTTTCGACAGCCGAAGATAGCAATGCATTTTATAGGCGCGGCCTTGCGGCAGGGCAAAAAGGTTTGTCGGTGGCCTTCGACCTTGCCACCCACCGGGGTTATGACAGCGACCACCCACGGGTAGCGGGTGATGTCGGCATGGCCGGGGTCGCCATTGACAGTATTTACGATATGCGGGTTTTGTTTGACCAGATACCCTTGGATAAAATGAGTGTCTCCATGACCATGAACGGTGCGGTTCTGCCGGTTTTGGCTCTGTATATCGTCGCCGCCGAAGAACAGGGTGTGTCCCAAGACAAATTAACCGGCACTATTCAAAACGATATTCTCAAAGAGTTTATGGTGCGCAATACATATATCTATCCGCCCGCCCCGAGCATGCGCATTATCTCTGATATTTTTGCCTACACGGCCAAGCATATGCCGCGCTTTAACTCCATATCGATTTCCGGCTATCATATGCAAGAAGCAGGTGCCAGCGCCGATCTGGAGCTAGCCTATACGCTGGCAGACGGGGTTGAATATATCCGTTCTGGCCTAGCTTCCGGCATGGATATAGACAGCTTCGCGCCGCGCCTGTCGTTCTTTTGGGGCATTGGCATGAATTATTTCATGGAAGTTGCCAAGCTGCGGGCTGCGCGGATGTTGTGGGCAAAATTGGTAAAACCGTTCAAGCCTGAAAACCCCAAATCCTCCATGCTACGCACCCATTGTCAGACCTCTGGCTGGTCGCTGACCGCCCAAGATGTGTTCAATAATGTTGAACGCACCATGATTGAAGCAATGGCGGCCGTTGACGGACACACCCAGTCCCTGCACACCAATTCCCTCGACGAAGCCCTCGCCCTGCCCACAGATTTCTCGGCTCGTATTGCCCGTAATACACAAGTTTTCCTCGCAGGAGAAGGCGGTCACACACACGCTATAGACCCGTGGGGCGGCTCGCATTTTGTCGAACGTTTGACCCATGATTTGGCGGCGCGTGCGCTATCCCATATTGACGAAATTGAAAAGCTTGGTGGCATGGCGAAAGCACTCGAAGCCGGCATTCCGAAACTGCGTATTGAAGAAAGCGCGGCGCGCACGCAAAGCCATATTGATAGCGGCGAACAGACGGTGGTCGGTATCAACCGCTACCCTACCAATGATAAAGACGATATCCCGCTGTTGAAAGTCGATAACGAAAAAGTCCGGGGCGGGCAAATCGCGCGGCTGAAACGGCTCAAGAAAGATAGAAATAATCGTGAGGTCGAAGCCGCACTCAATGCGCTGACCAACGCCGCAAATGGGAATGGCAATCTGTTGGAACTCTCCATAGACGCTGCCCGCGCCAAAGCTACGGTCGGCGAAATAAGCGCGGCTATGGCCAAGGTTTTCACCCGCTATGCAGCGGTGCCGGAAGGTGTCCACGGGGTTTATGCGGACACATGGGACGAGAAAAACCCGGCTCTGCGCGAAGCCAAACGCCGTATCGAAGCCTTTGTCGAGCTTGAAGGCCGCAAGCCAAAAATCTTGATCGCGAAAATGGGACAAGACGGTCACGACCGGGGACAAAAAGTTGTCGCCACAGGCTTTACCGATATCGGTTTTGATGTGGTTATTGGCCCCCTATTCCAGACCCCTGAAGAAACGGCTAGCTTAGGCATAGACAAAAACGTCGACGTTATTGCCGCCTCATCCCTGGCCGCTGGTCACTTGACCCTTGTCCCCGAACTGCGAAATGTCCTCACCGCAAAAAACCGTTCCGACATCATGATTATCGTTGGCGGTGTCATTCCGCCCGAAGATGTAGCTACGCTCGAAGACATGGGAGCCAAGGCCGTTTTTCTCCCCGGTACCAGCATCCCGAAAGCCGTGCTGTCGGTACTGGATGTCGTCAATTCGAGATTGAGCCAGGGCGCCAATTTAGAAGGTTAAACGAGGCACGGCACACACACACTCTCTACCTTTCCCAACACCTTACCCCCTCACCCGACGCAAGAGCGCCGACCTCTCCCCTTTATTGTTTTGGGGGGAGAGGACCAAGGTGAGGGGTTGGGATCTTACAGGGTCAAAAACAATCCCCACAAAAAACTTATCCACGGTTTTTTCGCTGGCCTTATAGTGCGTGTCATGAAACTCGACCTTGTTGAAATTAACAGACTTTCCCCGCCCTCGCTTTGGCAGTTGGCGCCCATTCGGGCGTTGATTGAA
>Ga0316204_10003318_pt1 | contig 32686 bp, 18 predicted proteins | sample 6monrhotite_MG_2_FD_205661 | JGI IMG/M metagenome (GOLD analysis project Ga0316204, IMG submission 205661) | Microbial mat bacterial communities from mineral coupon in-situ incubated in ocean water Damariscotta River, Maine, United States -... | ecosystem: Environmental > Aquatic > Marine >... | reverse complement strand
ATCCTGTCGGAATAATAGGAGTGCCGGTAGAAGCTTGTGCTTCAATGTTGTCGATGATACCATCATCGTCTGCATCAATGTCGATGTAGTTGGCAAAGCTGTCAGAATCACCATTGGCCGGAACGTGTACTGAACCATTAGTAGCATCATCGCTGTCCGCAGAGGTTATAACACCATCTCCATCGGCATCAGAAGTACCATCTACCACGCCATCGTTGTTGGCATCAGTTCCAGTACCACTTTCCACTAAATCAGTGATACCATCGTTGTCCGAGTCAATGTCGCGGGCATTGATAACTCCGTCCTGATCAGTATCAAGTGCCGTTTGAGAAGGGGAGCCGAATGTGCCATCGTTGTTGTCTTCTGAATCAAGGATGCCATCTCCATCTGCATCAGCAGAACCATCAACAATACCATTGTTACCGGCATCAGTACCTTGTCCACTTTCGACACGGTCGGTGATACCATCGTTGTCCGAATCCAGATCAAGGAAGTTGGCAGGACCATTGCCATCCGTGTCGGTAGCAACAGAGCCAGGAGCACCAAATACTCCATCGTTTGAATCACCCGAATCCAGGAATCCATCACCGTCAGCATCGGCCGAACCGTCAATGATTCCGTTGTTGTCGGCATCAGTTCCTACACCACTCTCCGCTAAATCAAGGATACCATCGTTGTCCGAATCCAGGTCAAGGTAGTTGGCAGGACCGTTGCCATCGGTATTCGTTGGTGTATGTACTGAACCATCCGTAGAATCATCACTATCCGCAGAAGCAATGACACCATCACCATCTACATCCGTTGTTCCATCAACCACCCCGTTGTTGTCCGCATCGGTTCCCGTTCCACTTTCGGCTAAGTCGGTGATACCATCGTTGTCAGAGTCTATGTCACGGGCATTGATTACTCCATCACCATCAGTGTCGGTTGCAGACTGAGAAGGGGATCCAAAAGCACCATCGTTGTTGTCTTCAGAATCTAAAATTCCATCTCCATCTGCATCAGCAGAGCCATCCACGATTCCATCATTTCCAGCATCTGTGCCCTGACCGCTTTCGACCAGGTCGGTGATGCCATCATTGTCTGAGTCCAGATCAAGGAAGTTGGCAGGACCATTGCCATCCGTGTCGGTAGCAACAGAGCCAGGAGCACCGAATAGCCCATCGTTTGAATCACCCGAATCCAGGAATCCATCACCGTCAGCATCGGCCGAACCATCAATGATTCCGTTGTTGTCGGCATCAGTTCCTACACCACTCTCCGCTAAATCAAGGATACCATCGTTGTCCGAATCCAGGTCAAGGAAGTTGGCAGGACCGTTGCCATCGGTATTCGTTGGTGTATGTACTGAACCATCCGTAGAATCATCACTATCCGCAGAAGCAATGACACCATCACCATCTACATCCGTTGTTCCATCAACCACACCGTTGTTGTCCGCATCGGTTCCCGTTCCACTTTCGGCTAAGTCGGTGATACCATCGTTGTCAGAGTCTATGTCACGGGCATTGATTACTCCATCACCATCAGTGTCGGTTGCAGACTGAGAAGGGGATCCAAAAGCACCATCGTTGTTGTCTTCAGAATCTAAAATTCCATCTCCATCGGCATCAGCGGAGCCATCCACGATTCCATCATTTCCAGCATCTGTGCCCTGACCGCTTTCGACCAGGTCGGTGATGCCATCATTGTCTGAGTCCAGATCCAGGAAGTTTGCTGGACCATTACCATCCGTGTTGGTAGGTGATGTATCAGGGCTACCAAAGGTGCCGTCATTTGAATCTCCCGAATCCAGGAATCCATCACCGTCAGCATCTGCCGAACCATCGATAATACCATTGTTGTCGGCATCGGTGCCAACACCGCTTTCGGCCAAATCCAATATTCCGTCATTGTCTGAATCGAGGTCGAGGTAGTTGGCAGGACCATTGCCATCAGAGTTTGTTGATACATGTATAGAGCCGTCAGTAGCATCGTCACTATCTGCGGAGGCGATTACACCGTCACCGTCAGCATCAGTTGTACCATCTACCACACCATCGTTGTTGGAGTCCGTTCCAGTTCCACTTTCTGCCAGGTCGGTGATGCCATCGTTGTCTGAATCAATGTCCAGGTAATTCGCAGCTCCGTCTCCGTCTGTGTTGGTGGCGGTGTGCACCGAACCATCCGTAGCATCGTCACTATCAGCAGACGCAATCACTCCGTCACCGTCAGCATCAGTTGTTCCATCAACAATACCATCGTTGTTGGCATCGGTTCCGGTTCCACTTTCTGCCAGGTCCGTGATGCCATCGTTGTCAGAGTCCAAATCGCGGAAGTTGTAAACATTGTCTCCATCAGCGTTGGCTGGAGTGGTAGCAGGGGAGCCAAATGCTCCATCGTTGCTGTCGGCAGAGTCTAATACTCCATCTCCGTCTGCGTCACTGGCGCCATCAACGATACCATCGTTGTTAGCATCCGTTCCATTGCCATTTTCAACCAAATCAGGAATGCCATCGTTGTCGCTGTCTAAATCAATGCGGTCATCGATGCCATCAGCGTCAGTGCCTGCGATGGTGAAGCCCAATGTACCTGCATCAGGAGAAGATTCAACAGCATCTGCCAGACCATTGCTACCAGAAGTCGTTTCAATCACTCCGTTTCCATCCGCATCAATAGTGGCCAATGTGGCAATTGGAATACCTGACTCGTACAAATCAAGAATACCATCGTTGTCGCTGTCCAAATCCTGGTAATCGACTACTCCATCACCATCACTATCAGTGGTTGAGATATCCAACCCTCCGGAACCACCTGAAGAAGGAGAGAAGGTGAATCGGGCAGAGTCCAGACAAGAAAAGTCGGTACAGAAGTTTACTCCAGTTCCAGCCGTAAATGTCAGGTTGATTGTTCCATCATCGTTCCAACTGTTGAAATTGGCTTGAGAAACGGTGATGTTAAACTCCATGGCAGTTCCGCCACAATCACCGTAGCCAGTGTTGTCTGAATCAGCTCGGCTATAGGTTCCCAGGTTGGTTGCTCCTTCTCCCGTAACCGCAATTGTTTCGTTGATTCCAGTTCCGCCACCATAATCACCTCGTAAAAACCAGGTTAAGGTCACATCCCCAGATGCATCGGTAGTACCTGTGGAAATTGCTACAGCATGAGCAAAGTTGGCGGCCGTTCCAGAGCAATTTCCAGCAGCAGATGCAGTTTCCAATGGGCGTACCCTTGCCGAGTCGAGGCAAGAAAAGTCTGTACAGAAGTTTACTCCGGTTCCTGCCTGAACAGCAATATCAACGCTGCCATTGTCATTCCAGCTGTTCCAATTGGCTGGTGTGATAAGGATAGAGAACAACATAGGAGTCGCACCGCAATCTGCATAGGCTGGATTGTCTGAATCCGCTCGGCTCAATGTTCCAAGGTTGGTGCCTCCTTCTCCGGTCACCGTAATCGTTTCGTTGATTCCGGCTCCGCCACCATAATCTCCTCGAACAAATAATTCCAACAAAATGTTGGTAGTTACATCCTGACTGCTGCTAAATGAAATGTTGTGTGTGAAGTTAGTCGTAGTGCCTGAGCAGTTTCCAGCAACAGATATGGTAGAGAAACCAAGGTCAGTATCATAATCGTCAGAGATTCCATCGCCATCGGCATCTGTCATGGTCAAAGGGTCTCCAGGGGTTGGATAATCCACTCGGCCGTCACCGTTGGCATCGGTGCCACCCGCTTCAATAATGTCTGGTACACCATCGCCATCGGAGTCGATGTCGCACTGATTGGCCAATCCATCTCCATCATCATCCGAAGCGCCTTCAGCAGAATTTGGAATTCCGTCATTGTCGCAGTCGTCATCAGCGGAATCAGTTATTCCATCACCATCATTGTCTAGGATTTCTCGCCAATCCCGCTCTGCGGTGGTTGTTGCATCAAGGTTGGGGAAATTGCTGGATGTTTGTCCGCTGTTCGTAACGTTGGTTGTGCTGTTCCATCCGTTTACGTTGTCGTAGTTGTTGTCCAGGCCATCTCCGTCTGTGTCAGATCCAGAAGGCGTAGTGTTGGCCACTCCATCGTTGTCGGTGTCATAGCCTTCCAGGGCATCCAGATCGCCATCGTCATCACTGTCTGTGTCGAGGTAATCTGGTGTTCCATCACCGTCAGTATCTACTGGTATCAGGCCATTGGTTGACTCAAAATTGTTGTCGAGCCCGTCATTGTCAGTGTCTGAACCTCCTGGCACAATAGGGGAGCCAGTAGAAGCCTGTGCTTCGATGTTGTCGATGATGCCATCATTGTCGGCATCAATGTCTAAAAAGTTAGGGAAGTTATCTCCGTCCAGGTTGGCTGGGTCGTTGACCGAACCAAATGTGCTGTCATCGCTGTCTGCCGAAGACAGTACACCATCACCATCGGTGTCGGTAGAGCCGTCTACGATACCATCGTTGTTGGCATCGGTTCCGTTTCCATTTTCTGTTAAATCGGTTATTCCATCGTTATCACTATCAATGTCGAGGTAATTGGGATCACCATCCTGATCGGTGTCAAGTGGTGTAGTGTTGGGAGAACCATCATTTACGTCATCACTATCAGCTGAATCTAAAATACCATCGCCATCGGCATCTGCTGCTCCGTCAACAACTCCATTGTCATCGCTGTCGGTACCATTTCCATTTTCCGCTAAATCGGTAATACCATCGTTGTCCGAATCCAGATCTTGTAAGTTGGGGACACCATCACCGTCTGTATCAGTTGGAGTGGTCGCAGGGCTTCCGAAGTTGGCATCATCTGCATCGGCACTATCCAGCACTCCATCGTTGTCTGCATCGGCAGAACCATCTACAATACCATCGTTGTTGGCATCTGTTCCGGCACCACTTTCTGCGTTGTCGGTAATTCCATCGTTGTCAGAATCCAGATCGAGGTGGTCTTCGCGACCATCACCATCCGTATCGTTGACAGTGTAGTTGAGTGTGCCATTGTCTGCTACAGTTTCCAGTGCATCGGCCAGGCCATTTGTTCCAACCGTAGTGGAGATAACTCCATCGCCATTCGGATCGATGGTTGCTAAAGTTGCTGAGGGAATTCCACTTTCATAAAGGTCCAAAACACCATCATTGTCTGCATCCAAATCGAGGTGATTGGGAATACCGTCTCCATCTGTATCATAAACATCAGGTATCCCATCGCCATTGCTATCAGTGTAGCTTGTGGTTGAACCGTCTCCTCCATTGCCGCCATCACTGACATCCGCAAAATTCGGAATGCCATCTCCATCCTCGTCACCTGAAGGATTGTTGCCTTCGGCTTCCTGAGTATCAGGAATACCATCATTGTCATCGTCCAAATCCGTGCCATCGCCAATGCCGTCTCCATCGGAGTCAACGTCTTCTCTCCAGTCCCGTTCGTTGGTGATTGGATCATCCAAATTAGGGAAGTCCAAGGCGTCTTGGTTGTTGTTGGTAACGTTGGTTGTTGTGTTCCAGCCGTTTACATCGTCAAAGTTGTTGTCGAGGCCGTCACCATCTGTATCCGATCCTGAAGGAGTTGTATTGGCGACATCATCATTGTTGGTATCCCATCCTTCCAGAATATCCAATTGTGCATCACCATCTGAGTTGATATCAATGTAGTCGGGAGTTCCATCTCCGTCCGTATCTACAGGGATAAGAACACCAGCCTCAAAATTGTTGTCCAGTCCATCGTTGTCAGTATCTGTGCCACCTGGAACGGTGGGAAAGCCGGTAGTTACCTGAGCTTCGATGTTGTCTATAATGCCGTCATCATCTGAATCGATGTCGATAAAGTCCCAGAGTGTTCCGCCATCGGTATTTGTTGGTTCGGTGTTTGGTGAGCTGATTGCAGCATCATCGCTATCGCCCGAATCCAATAGGCCGTCACGATCAGCATCAGCAGTTCCATCAATGACGCCATCGTTGTCGGCATCGGTTCCGGTTGAGCCACTTTCTCTTAAGTCGGTAATTCCATCGTTGTCACTGTCAGTATCGAACCTGTTTAATTGTCCGTCAGTGTCGGTGTCGAGGTAGGTGTAATTGGCAATGCCATTTTCCGCTGTCTCCAGGCCATTGGCATATCCATTGGCGCCTACTGCTGCATCAATAATACCATCGCCATCAGTGTCTAATGATGCTAAAGTTGCCAGTGAAATTCCCGATTCATAGAGGTCCATAATCCCATCATTCTCAGAGTCGATGTCGAGGTGGTTCGGAGTGCCGTCACCATCATAGTCGTAATCCGGGCAACTGGCCGTCCAACTCAAATCGTTAATTGCTATGCGTTGTTGGCTGGGATTGGCGTTGGTGCCGTTTCCATTGGTCAGGTAAACGACCATACTGTCGAGGGGGGCATTAAATTGCACGCCCACATTCCCATTGGAGGAGCCGTTCCCAGAGGTTCCTGTTCCGATCGCGCTGTTTTCATTAACGGTATTTGAGGAGCCTGCAGTCAGTGTTGGATAAATTTGTTCCCCAAAGCTGTAGCCTACCACACGCACCGAATCGATAAAGTTCGTTCCGCTTATGTCTACGTCAAAAATACTGAAGGAAAGGTTGTTTACAGGAATTGAAAAATCCCACGAACCCACTACCTGTTGGTCGTTAGTGCTTTGGTCTACTTCAAGGAAGAGCGAATTAGGCGAACCGCCTATCCCTCCGGTAAGAGTTGAATTTTCATTAATTGCAGACAATGCAGTACCTGTTGAAGAAAATACACCGTTTACCGTAACACTGCTATTGGTAAATGAGCCTGTAGCTGATCCACTGCTCCAGTTTTCGCTATCCCAATCGATGATTCCGGCTGCATTGGTGGTTCCACATTGTTCGTCTGAATCAATGATTCCATCATTGTCATCATCGATGTCTACGAGGTTGTGAATTCCGTCTAAATCCCAATCGTCAATACAAAAGTCAAAATCACCAAATCCTGCACCGTGAAATTGGTTGGAGCCACAAGTGCTACAATCTTGCCACACCATTGTGATGAAAGCGATGTATTCGTTGGTGTTGAAGTTGACACCAACCTGATCGTTTTGTCCTGCCGTGCTTGAAGCAGTTGCATCGACTACTCCGGGCCCGGTTTCCGACCAGGATGGAGAACCGTTGGCTGTGAAAGTTGGATAAACAATTGTGCCTTCTGTTGTTGTGGCTGTAATGGTGTACATATCTCCAGCAAACCCAACACCGGTTGTGTTCATGTGGTAAATTTCATAGCCGATCGTTCCTGGAATAGGCGGAGACATGGTCATAGTCATCGTCATGCCACCAGCCGTGAACCCATTGGTAACAAGAGTTACGATGTCTTCTCCTCCCGAAATGGTTCCCTCAACGTTGGGTGTAGTTACACCGGAGACATTTCCGAATGTGCCGGTTTCTCCTGTAAATGTAAAAGTCACATCCACCTGGGTGCCACTTACATTGGTGGCTGTGAAGGAGGTTGCTCCATCTGTCCAATCATATTGGGTAGCACCAGCAGGACTTGCCCAGTCAACATTTCCGGGAACTTGTCCGGGAGGGCAGGTAGAAGTCGTATGCAGGTTTTGGCCAATAGACTGCTGAAGGGCTATGCAGATGAATAGCAAGAGAAGAGCAGTGAATCTAGAAAAATGACGGCTCATTTGAGTTAGATTTTGAAACGGAGTCTTGCTGTGACAAAACTCTAAAAGTTGCTAAATCAACAAATTTAAGTAGTTATACGGTAGTATTTAATGGAAGGCTTAGTCATTCAACGACTATAATTGGTTGTTCAACCAATTATGTACTTGCTTCAGTCAGCCGTTTTACGGCCAGAGTTTGCCTCAGGAGAGTGCAGAGGTAAAAAAAAACGGTGATGTGCTTTATTAATCATGTTTTTTTGTAAAACTGAAAACAAAAGAAAGGGCTAATATTACAGCGTTATGCTGACTCATAAAAAAGGCCTTGGATTGCTTTGCTTGTCGTTATTATTAGCGGGCATTTTGTTGCTGCTTTCGGCTGGTCAGGACGTCCTTGTTCTAAACTATAAGGACGTTCGATATGGGCTTTTAAATGAGTCTGATAAGTTGGTTCTGCCCCGTGAAAAAATCGCTGTTTTGGATTCCGATTTTGAGTTGTTGAAGGCTTCCCGAAATCAGGCTTTAGACCGGGGATATTTACTTCGCTCGGATCGAAAATGGGTGGCAGGGAAATGGATGCGAGATGCAGATTCTGACTCGGTTAAAATAAGGTTGAAGGGGCGGTTGCCAGACCATTTTTCGCATGATTACAAGTGGTCATTTCGTGTCAAAAGAAGGGGAGTAGGTGGACGCCAAAATTGGCGCGTTTTTTCGCTACAAAACCCCTTGACTCGGTGGTGTTTGAATGAGTGGTTTTACCGCCAATTCTCAGCCGATCTGGGACTGATTGCTTTGGATTATGAGTTTAGTCGATTGTCAGTCAACAAGAAAGACTTCGGCATTTATGCGCGGGACGAACATGCTACAAATTTGCTTTCTCGTCAGCGCTTCAACCGTTCTATAATTGTAAAGTATGACGAGGAAGCCTATTACGGTATCATCATGCAAGAGCGTACAATGGAGCATTTTGTCCATGCTTTTCATCGTGGTTTTTTAAATGCTCCCATCAAATCCTACCGGCCACCTGGAACGGGAAGTGATAGTTTGATTCTGCTGCGTCAAAAGGAGGCCGAATTTTTGCTGGACCGTTTTCGTGCTGGTAGGTTGTCGCCTTCTGAGGTGTTTGATGTGCAGGAAATGGCGCGTGTTTTTGCCTTGAGCGATTTGTTGGGTACTTCCTATCATCATCCTCTTTGGTATCACAACATCGTATTTTTATTGAACGACTCAGGCAAATTGCAGCCGGTTGTAACCGATAACACTTTTATCGGGGCACTGAAACCTGGAGAATTGATTGGCTCGAGGAGCACCTTGCTTTTCAGGACCGGCAATGGCATAACCTCATGGTTTGATCTCTTTTTGCGGGACCAACAATTTCTTGAGCTTTACCTGGGAGAGTTGCAGAGGTTAAGTGAGCCGGCCATACTCAACGATTTTTTTAAGAAGAAAGAGGTGACCATGTCCAAACACCGACAGTTGTTTGAGGTTTATTTCCCCGGCTACCGATTTAATACCGAAATGCTTTACAGCAACCAACAGGTCATGCGTCAATTTCTTTCTGAATTGAAACATTCTGGCCAAGGCGTGTCCTCCAATTAAGGCAAGCGTCTATATTTGCTGAACCGATGGCAAAAGAATCCAAAAAAAAGAAAAAGGGTGCCCCTAAAGCTGGTGCTCAATGGATGCAGCAACCGAAAGTGGTGGCCATATTGCTGTTGGTGCTCACTTTTGTGCTTTACGGCAATACCCTGAACCACGAGTTGGTGTTGGATGATTTGTTGGTTGTTTCAGGTAACAGTTACGTCCAAGAAGGGCTTTCGGGAATTCCTGATATTCTGGCCCACGGCTATCTGCACGGATCGAGCGGTGACGAGGGGTTAACATATCGGCCTGTTGCCCTCATCACTTTTGCTGTGGAGGAACAATTTTTTGGTGGTGGAGCGGGTGCCGGACATCTCTGGAATTTACTTTATTATTTTTTAGCTGCGCTACTGGTTTTCCTGGTTTGCCGCAAGTGGTTTGGTGAATATCCTGATTGGGTGCCGTTGCTCATTACTTTGGCATTTTTATTTCATCCTATTCATACCGAGGTCGTTGCAAATATCAAAAGCCGGGATGAGTTGCTGGCCTTCTTATTTCTAGCTGGCTCGTTGCTGGCCTTGCATTATTATGTAAAGGATCGGGGTATTTCATTTCTGTTGCTGAGTTTGTTTGGTTTTCTGTTAGCGTTGCTGAGTAAAGAAGTCGCCATGACTTTTCTGGCAGTTTATCCGCTGGTTTTCTTTTACATCTATCGCCAAAAGATGCTGCGTGTGTTCATCGGAACATTGCCTTTCTTGGGTGTCTTTGTTGCTTACTTTCTGCTGAGAAGTTCTGTTTTGGGAGAGATATCGGTGGATGAAGAGGCGCAGATCGTCAACAATGCTTTGGTGGCAGCTGAAGGCAATGGACAGCGCTTTGCTACCGCTCTGATTATTTTAGTGTATTACTTGTGGCTAATGGTTTTTCCGCATCCGCTTTCCTGGGATTATTCATTCAATCAAATCCCTATCCAGAGCTTCGGTGATCCGATTGTTTGGGGAGCGATACTGGTGTTGGCAGGATTGGCTGCCGTGGTTGTTTGGAGCCTTCGAAAGCGCAGTATTTATGGATTTGCCGTTGCCTTCTTCTTCATTACCCTCGCGCTCGTTTCTAATCTCTTTGTGTTGATTGGTGCGACCATGGCGGAGCGATTTCTGTTTTTACCTTCACTGGCCTTTTCCATTGTTTCGGTGCTGGGCATAGTACACTTGTTAAAAGCGAGTCAGGCCTCGGAGTTTGCCAAAAAGAAAACAATGATTTTAGCGGTGTTTGGCGGTTTGTTTCTATTGTATGGAATCAAAACGGTGGATCGCAATGGTGACTGGAAGTCAAATGATGTGCTGTTTGCCGCAGGATTGGAAGCTTCTCCAAACAGCGCCCGTGCGCACAGCGCCTCAGGAATTGACATGATGGGACAAGCGCGGGAGACTCCGGTTCCGCAGGAAAAAATACGGCTCTATCAGGAAGCCATAGTCAAGTTGCAGCAATCCGTTCAGATACTGCCGCAACATGCGGAGGCGTGGTACAACATGGGAGTGTGTTATGCTTCTTTGGGCAACCGCGAAGAGGCGTACAAAATTTACCTCCATACCATTTCAGCGGATTCTGGTTACGTGGCAGCCTACAACAATGCAGGCGTTTATCATTTCGAGAATTCTCAATATCCGCAGGCCGAAGAGTATTTTGAAAAATGCATACAGTTGGATTCTACCAATGCTGATTGCTATGCGAATTTGGGCGCGATACGTCACAACCAGGGTAACCGGGAAGCTGCCATTAACTATTATCTAAAAGCCCTACAACACAATCCGCAGGCGCAAGGTGCCCGCAACAACCTCATTCGTGCTTACGAACAAATGGGGCAACCGAAGAAGGCTGATTTATACCGTTGATTCCCGGAAATTACAGGTGCACAAATCGCAGCGTGTGGACTTCCCCTGCATCCGACTGCAATCGAACAATGTAGCTTCCACTGGCAAACGACTCGATGTTCAAGGTCATTTCGATGCCAGAGGAGCGGACATCTCGGTGCAGCACCCGTTGCCCGTAAACATTGAATACCTCCAAAAGCTTGAGGTGTTCCAATGTTCCACTACTTTTTAATGTTAACTGATCGCCAGCTGGATTAGGGTAAATCTGAAAAGGAGCTACTTTATAAACGAATGATTCATTGACGGAAACCGGAGTAGGGTCGAGGACCAGAAACTGCCCCATCATCCCCGCATCTTCATGAAACAGGTTGTGGCAATGGTACATGTACGGAATGGTGCTATCCGCATGGTCTTCAAACACGGTGATGAACGTGAGGCTGTCTCCTGGGATAGAAAGTATCACATCTTTTCTGCCACGCAGGTAAGGAGGAGGAGGCCCTCCATTTAATTCAGTTACAAAAAACTGCACATCGTGAATGTGAAAAGGATGGGCTATGTTGGTGTTGTTGTAAATTTTCCAAACCTCGGTGTCGCCCAGCAACACAGTATCGTTGATGTAGAGGTGATTAAACGGAGTTGAATTGATCAGGAAAGGGAAACCAGAGGTGTCGGCATCCATTATTTTTATGCGTGTGCGATCCACGTCCTGCATGCTTGGGACATTGAAAGTGTTGAGATTTTGCGAAAGCACGGTAACCGGGTTGGCGTTGGCTGGAACGACCCGAAATTCCATCACCGGAAAGTTGTTGCCATCAAGTGGGTTGCCAGGGCCTCCGCCTGGTCCAAGAGGGGCGCCTGAAATACCATCGGCCATTTCGGAATTGTTGGCCATCAATAGGAAGTTTTGTGCGACCTGACCACTAAAGTCAACTACGATTTCTGTCCGTTCTCCTGGGGACATTAAGATGCGGTTGATAGAGAGTGGAGTTTCCAGTAAACCACCATCGGTGCCAATAAGAAAAACGGGGATAGTTGGAGGGAAACCGAAGTTGTAAGCTCGCTGTGTGGAGGCGTTTAGCAGCCGCAACCGAATCATTTGTGCAGGCACCTCCAGATAAGGTGAAAGAGTGCCATTGACCATGGTGGTGTCACTCAGGTTGGCAAACATAAATTGGTTGGCTGCATCAAATGTTTTGTCTTGAACAATCACCGGGAAATCATCAATGCCGTAGCTGCGCGGCAAGCTCAGACTGGCTTCATTGGGATCCCGCACAATGATCATTCCTGCAGCGCCCCAATAAACCTGCTCGGCTGTTTTGGAGTGCAAATGCGGGTGGTACCAAAAAGTGGTCGCTTCATCCAATACTTCGAAGTCGGGAGACCAGGTAGAATCGGGTAGGATTTTGGTGTGTGGACCTCCATCATCTTCAGGCGCAACGTGCATACCGTGCCAGTGCATGGTGCTGGTATCGTTCAATAAATTGGTCACGTTCATTTGCAAAAGATCGCCCTTATTGAAAATCAAGGTAGGCCCCAGGTAGCTTTGATTGATGCCATAGGTGTCTGTGGAGTCTCCTGCCAGAAAAGAAGTTTTCGATGGTCCCATGACCAGGTCGAAAGTTGTTCCCGCAAGTGTATCAGGAACGTTGACCGGATTGACAAAAAGTTGGGCAAATGCCCCTGTAGAAATCAAGGAAAAAAGAAGAAAGAGTCTCAGAGTTTTCATTCGTCCGTTTTAGTCGGTGAAAAGGTCGGTATCAATTGCCTGAAAAATCGCGCGGGAAGGGCAAATCTACAAAATAACCCCATGCCGATCGAAGGCCGTCAGTGGCATCGGATTTGCTGGGAATGCTGACTGTAACATTTTCAACTACCAGCATTATTGGGAAGGCCTATGAAAGCTTTTGTACTCAAATTAATAGGACTCAGTGCCTTGTGCGTTGCAGGCAGTTGTCTTTCCTCCTGCATGGTTCGCATCTTCCACCTGCCCATCCGGGTAGAAAATCGCACCCCTTTTGAGCTAGAGGTAGTTTATGCTGTTGATTCCGTGAAATTGCATGTAAAAGATACATCTCAACTGTGGGTGAAGCCACTAGGATTGTTTCGCAAGAAAGATACTTCCTGGCAGGTGGAGGCTATTTGTCTCGATAGTTTGGCCGTGATAATGCCGCAACCAGGGCATACCAATTTGCAAACAGAAGTGGGACCGTATTGGAGAGATTGGGAATTGGTTGTTCGCTGGAAAAAAGGGGAATCGGTCTTTGGTAGGGAGGATATAAAAATGAAGAATATTGGCACTTCTTACAACCGTCTTTACGATCACAGCCTGCGTTTGAACAGGCGAAAGCTGCGCAGAAAATTGAAGAAATAGAGAGGCTAAATTGCTGTTTCCAGCTTTTTTTTGTGATTGAAGAGGTCCCTGGAAAGAAAGAAAATGCCCAGAGGTAGTACCAGAAAAATTAGTGGATTGGTATCAAAAGCGCCAGGGAAATCCAAGGTAAGCAGTTGCATGAAAGAGGTGGTTAGGCCGCAGCCAGGACAATTAACGTGAAACAGCGTTTTCCACAAACACGGAATGAGGATGTCGATGGATGTCAGCAGGTTCAGCAAAACGGAAACACCAAAATACAGGGCCACCCCTGCCATGATTTTATTATCAAGGATGTAGCTGAGTATTAACCGAAAAACACTGACTGATGTACTGGGTGGTTGGGACATTGTGCTAATTCGAGTGAACCAACAGTGAAGATAAGGAGAGAACGGGGGAATTTGGATTCCCCCGTTCTTTAATTTTTTGGAGTTTATGACAACTCCCGACCGTCTGCCATTTTCATGCTTCCGGTAATTATTCTGATTAAATCGATGAGAGCCCAGATACCACATCCGCCAAATGTGATAATCATAAGCCACCAGTTACTATATCCCATCATCATGCGGTGGATACCTAGAAATCCTAATAACCAGCACACAATTATCATGGTTGTTTTTGATTGTAGTTCTTTTTCTGCCATTGTTTTGGGTTAATGTATGATGCCTACTCTATTGAATAAGGGATTTTGGGCAAACTCCCTATAATGAATAAGATGGTGGTCGGTGTAGAAATGGATTCAGCCCGGGTGAATGGAGAGGGCTGTTTTGAATGTTGTTCCAGCTGTTTTAGGTTTCCGTAAATCCGTCCCCTTTTTCGCCAATTTTTCGCTCTTGCTTTGTTGCAAATGGCCGTTATTCCTGAGGAAAAAATGCCATTTTTTTAGTGCAACTCCAACAAGGGCTCTGCTTTCATTTTCCTTTCGCGATTAGAAAGATATAATTTTAAAAATCAATGGCAATAGCTCGTTAGCAAGATTTTATTGGCCGTTTTTTTAGTGTTCAGGTGCATACCTGGCAATTGTCAGATGCAGGGAAGTGAGTTGTGAGAAAGGAAGTCTTTAGGCTGAAAGACACAATAGAAAAGTCAACCCTTTTGGCGTACGAAGCTCGTTTTCAGCTGGAGGTAAGAAACGCAACATCAACAAATTTCGAGGCTTCATTGCTTGCCTTGAAAAACGGCATTATTGCAGTGGATATGGAGAGGTGTTTTTGCTTTTTTATTGGTGGGTTTCTGTCTGGGCAGTAAAGACTTTATGGCGCAGAACAGCGCAGTTGTCATGGTACAAAACGGATGACGGTTCCGTTACTCATCGAAATCGGTTGTTTTAAACAAACCACATTTTTTACACACGTAATGGTCTGGTGACAAAGAAAACCAGCCGCTGTATTTGGCTTTTAATATTTGTCCTTCAGGACATTTGCGCTGACGATTTCTCGACCATATCATTGCGCCAATAATCGGCACAAAAAGCATCAAAAAACCGAGTAAATCATTAAAAAAGCTGAGTATGAATGAAAGACTAATAGTAACAAAAAGAAACGCAGCAAGCATTGCTTGGGTAATCATCCCTCGCTTCATAAAATACTTGCGACATGCAGGATTGCCTCCTGTGGTGCCTGTTATCCCTGAAATAACCTCATCAACCCAGCCCATAATTTAGCTTTAGAAATACTAAAGTAGCGTAAAATGTTTGGTGCTTGGAAAGTGAACCATTTTAGAAAGATTCAACCAATTGAATTCTTAAACCTTGTGAGTAAGGGATCATTTTATTTACATTTGGCCAACCCTAATAAAAACCCAATTTTCTCTTTGTCCAATTAGTACTTCTTGAGCCCTCAGTTCAGTTACCATATCATTGTGATGAGCATTTTCTCAGAGGTGTTGCTTTGGTTAAAATTCTCTGTAGCAAATCGGGCGATTCGAACGCTCTGCTTTTTTTTGGTATTCTTATTCTCTGTGCTTTCCGTGCAGGGGCAGGAGAGCTTGGATCAATTTTTTAAATCGGAGCATTTACCGGTTGAACTCAACGAAAAAAGTGCCGATCGCCTGGAGGCCCTTTTCGACTATTATTCGACTGAAAACAATATCAGTCAGACTTTTACAAAAAAGGAATACGAATCTTTTGTCTACAAGTCCAACTACTTCATTGAAAAACTGAATCGGAGTGGTTCCATTTTCTACGGAGATACCGTCAGTGATTATTTGAACCGCCTGAAAGACTTTTTATTGGAAGGGCATCCCAAGAAAGATGAAATTCGGATTTACCTGACTCGGTTCCCCTCATTTAATGCATTTGCCAGTGATTTTGGAAAGGTCTACGTCAATGTTTCCGTTCTGGCGCGGGCCAAAAACGAAGAGGAATTGTTGGCGATTCTTTCTCATGAACTGTCTCACGTTGTACTTAAGCATACGCACAAGTTTGAAGAGTTTAACAAGGTAGTTCAGAATGATCAGCTCAAGAGTAATGCCCAGTTTGATGCACTCGCACGACACGGATTTTCCAGAATACAAGAGGCGGAAGCAGATCAGATGGGGTTTCGCATGTTGCGCGATCGAAACATGGATTTGAAAAAAGCATCCAAGGTATTAAGAGAATTGCAGTATGATCTGGACCCAAATATTCCAGGGCCGTGGGAGATTGATTTATTGTCGGGAGGAGATGAGTCGTTGGAAAAATTCTTAAGGATTGCCGATCTTGGTTTGGACGGAAAATACTTAGAAATGAAACCGGATTCAACCGATAGCCTAAGTACACACCCAAGCATTGAGAAACGGCAAGCGGTTATACAGCAATTCATTGCCGACTCAACAGACACCATACAGCAAACATTTGCCTCCAGCAACCTGGGGGATTTCGCTTATTTCAAGCAATTATCCAACCGGATATTGATCCAAGCTTACATCGTAAGTGGCTGGTACTTTGAAGGGCTAACCGAAGTAATCAAGCTACGGGAACAAAACCCTGAGGATGAAGAATTGGTGATAGCTCAAGCCAAGTTGTTGACGCTAATTTGTCAGGATAGGTATTCTGTGACACCGTTTACCCAGTTTCTAAATGACAAAGGAAACACCTATAGTGACACTGCTTTTATCCGAAATAAAGAAATGTTCCTTTCGTTCAACTCGTTGGAAATGAACATCCTTGCCTTGATTTCCGTTCGGGGATTACAGGAGAAGTATCCCAATCCATATTTAGATCGGGTATATGATTACCTGATGCGATTCCTCTATCAAAACAATGAACTGTTGTTTACAAAGAAGGAGGGGGAACTCTGTTTTTTGCCAGAAGAACTGCTCAATGATTCTACCGTGAGGGTTAATGAATTAGATCTAACGTACTCACTAAATCAAACCGATCGCGATCGGTTTGATGAGTTGTTGGAAGAAGAGGAAGTTGTCTACGTCCAGATAGCTGGTGTGGAAAGAATGATGCCTATGCTGAAGCACTACTTTCGAACGCATCCGTTGAGTGATGCCGAGAGAGACAACATTGAGCGGTATAAAGTTTCGCGAGACAATTTTGAGCGAACACTCACATTCGACAAGTTCAACATTAGCTTTTTGCCCACAAATGCGGTGAAGAATTTTTACCGGGGAGAATTTGACCGCTCGGAAAATTTTGACAAAAATGCAAAAATGGCGCTCGTTCAATCGACTAATTTATTTCTTAAAAAGAATAAAGGGCGGCTATATGTAGACTATAAGAAGTCACTGGAATTAGAAAAGCGAATGATCGAATTAATGGACACATTGGTGGCATTCAAAACAAACTATTCGAACTTGAATGTGAGTCAATTATCCGTTCGGGCAAACAACAAACATTACAATTTTAACATTTGGATTTCCGAACGTTTCCAGCTCGAAAACTTGGTCTACTCAAAGGTTGATGAGCAGATTCAAGAGCTTAGAAAGGAAGAGGATCTGAAATACCTCATTTACAACATCAATGTGGCCAGTAAAGGTAAAATACCTGGAGTGGGGCGACATTCGGCCTATTCCTACATGGTTTATTTTGATTTGGAGAATGCGGGGGTCGCCTATGCCAGCAAAATAGCGAGCAGGCAGCGGCCCAACGATCAATTGTTTAAACAACTGCTTTACCTGTGGAAAAAGAACCTCTAATCCAATTTTGGGCAGGTCGATTCCTGCTGGTACTTTGCTGGGTGACATTGGGAGGCTTGCAGACAATGGGGCAATACTCTGCACCCATGGAAATTGTCGATGCCAGGGTCTATTTTGAAAAATTTGCCCCCGTTGGTGAGTTTGAAATTCAGCAGCAAGTCGCGAAAATAGCGCTCAGGAGGGATAGTGCAGAATTTTTAGGAGCGCTGGTAGAACTGAAGGAGATTTACAACAAGATTATCTACAGGAAGTTAAACGAAGAAATCATTGGGGAGATTGGAAACTTCGACCTGGGTGAAAAGGTCGTTCCCATTTACAGACGGGATCTAATCGAAAGCAATGATACTAACATACGTTATGTCATCCGAAATGATTTGAACATGATGGAAGTGTTGATTTCAGACTATGATAGGAACAATAATCGCAAACTCAACTTTCAACTGTTTTATATCGAAGATTTAAAAACCGGTGAAAAGTACAGGAATCATACCAGTATTTATAATATGTTGCAAGTGTTGAATGTGCACCAAAATTTCAGAGTGGGCAAGGAGAAAAGAAAGCCAACCCCATCTGAAATTGAAAATAAGATTTCTCGCTCTATGGCCAAGGTGAAATCGGCACGTACCGGGACATCGTTGGATGCAGCGCAAATTTTTATGGCCGCATTGGCATTTATCGGTTTGGCATTCGTGATTTTAGGTGAAATCCTGAATTTCTAATAATGAAAAGCTACCCAAAATATCGTTTCATTGTATTGCTGGGACTCTTCTTATCAATGTGGATGAATTGCCTTTGGGCTCAGCCTCCCGGATACCTGGGGAAGAGAATGGGGGTGAGTGCCGGATTCTCTTTAAACCCCGTGCTGGTGGGTTTGCCTACAAAAGGCTCTTTGAATTATGAGGGAGTCAATACACTTTTGCCCCCCAAATTATCCATTGGACTGGAATACGTTTTCAAAAATCGGTGGAGTGTCAGAGGAGGAGTGAGTCGCTTTTCGATGCCGGATGTGAAGTTTTATGTTTCCAACGTTACGAGGAACGGGGCGGTAGCTACTACGGTTGTAGACTCCTTTCAGGTTCGGTCCAATATGTCGAGTTTTTATCTAGGATTTCGGGTATACAAAGAATATGCGCCCTATGGAAAGTACCTTGCCTTTGGAATGGGAGGAAGTCGGGTGCAGTCGACTCTTTACACGACCACATTCACCCAATTACAATCTGACGGAGGGTTTCAAGCCGGTACAATCGAAAAATTGGAACCGGAGTCGTACACGTTTCGAATGCCGAATATTTATTTGGGTAAGGGCCGACAGGCCATTGCCTACGATCGGTATACCATTGATTATGGGGCAAAATTTTACTGGTTTTTTGGAAAAATGAATTCTCCCGATATTCGAACGATTCGGGATGTTGCTGGAAACTCAATTGCCTATGGGCAGCGCATAAATTTGGAGGACCTTTTGGGCCATGTGATTACTATTCGGTCATTAGAAACACACTTTTTTGAATTTTATCTGAATGTTGGATTTATCAAATAACACTGTCCGCAGGCTTGGTCTTTTGATCGTTTTGTCCGCATTGCTTTGGAGTGGATGTCGAAAAGAGATACTGCACGAAGTTGGCATAGTTGACTCAAAGGAAAATCAGTTTGGCTCTGTGCTGGCTGATGGTAGTTGGGTAAGGCTGGATCACCCGATAAAGTCATTGCAAACGTTAGCCGTATTCAATGAAAAGCTTTACATCGGTGGAGATTTTAGGGAAGCGGAAGCAGGGGCCGATTTTCTGGTTCAATTTGATGGACTGTCTATTTCTCCGGGCTTACCGGGGAAATTTTTGGGCAGAGAAGTGAGCACTCTTGAGACAATTGGAGACAAACTGTATGTTGGTGGAGATTTCTCTTATGAGGATTCCGGCAACGATTGCGTCAATATCATGGTACTGGGCAATTCTGTGGAGCAATGCTATAATTTTGGTGGGTACATTGCAGAAATTACGGATTTTACAGAATATCAGGGTAATATTTTTGTCGTTGGAGGTTTTTCAAGTGGCGCTCCATTTGTCCCAACATCGGGAATAGCGCGTATCCAAAATGGTTCGGCTTTTGGCTTTGGCGGACAGGCAGGAGGATTACAGACCCGAATAAATGACGCCATTGAGTTCAATGGAGAATTGTTTATCTGCGGAGAAAGTGAAATTTTTCCTGGTGTCATCAGCGTAGGAAAGTGGAATGGCTCTACTTGGGAAGCGCAAGGCTTATCTGCATCTATCTCGACTTTTGATTCCTATGGACATTCATTAGCTGTGTACAACAACTCGTTGTACCTCAGTGGACGAACGTTTTCGGAAGGTACTGGTGTGTATAAAAGAAATGCCGGGTTTCCATGGGGAAAAGAAGAAAGGCTGTCTTGGTCTGGGTCTAAACCTTCCGTTTTGTTTGTGTACGATGACTATTTGTACCTGGCTGGTGATGGTATCACTTTAAATGGTGTGCAAAGTTCAAATGTAGTTCGCTTTGATGGAGACACCTGGAAACCGATCGGAGAGTTAAGAACTGCTGTATATGATTTGGAAGTATACCGTGGCAGATTGTTTGCTGCAGGTGATGGTGGGCTGTACCAACTCAACTAATGCTACAATTCACGATTCTCCTAAGTTTCAGGAAGTCCCTTTGCCAGAAATTATTTCTTCAACTTACTCCACAATCAGCATCGTGTGAACAGTATGCTGGGAGCCCATCAATTTCAGGATATAACTTCCGGCTGCCAGTTTTTCAACATTCAATGTGTTGTCACCAGTGGTGAGGTTTTGTTGAGCGACCAGCCGACCCTCGGTTGAAAACAACATAAACTGGTCAAAGTTGGGTTGGTCCAAAATGATGTGAACCATGCTCCTGGCTGGGTTAGGATAAATCTGGATGTTCTGAATAACGTCTGGGTCAACAATGGAAACTGTAAAAGAAAATGGTGCTGAGACATCAGAAGTGCACCCGAGATCGGCCACCTGAACTTCGTAAGTACCCACACCCTGGCCAGGAATCACCTGCGTCATAAATGGAAGTAGTTGTTGGTTGAACCACCACGAATAACTGCTGGATACTACCGAGGCAATCAAACTATCTTGTGGAAAGCCAAACGAAGAAATGATTGGTGTAAGAGGTGTAGGATTCACTTGCCAAATTAAGTTATCGCTCAATCCGGTGCACCCTATGCTGTCCTGAAGCACCCAAAATACGGTATCTCCATCTGCCAGAGTATTGGTCTGATAAACAGAGTCAGGTCCCGATTGCACAGCGGCACCATTTATCCAGAGATCATAATTATCCAGGTTCGAAACAGTTTGAATGTTGACCGTATCTCCTGCACAAATGATTAAATCGGAGTCATCCGCCCAAATTGGACTGCCGTCCAGGGTTGGCTGAATGGAGCCGGTCAGCGTAGGGCTGATATAAGAGCAAGACGAAGAAATGATGTTTTCTACGTGAAACTGATCACCATTGGCAAAATTGGTTGGCGTCCAGGTAGGAGATGTACCGCTTTGCAGCAAAGTACTATTTTGGTAAAAATTAAATGTGTTGCCCATTCCAGAAGCCGTCAATACCACTGAATCACCTGCGCAAAACACATCATTCGTTCCATTGGAAGTCAAAGTAACCTGGTTGAAATCTCCCACATAAAAAAGTTGCGGGGCAAAGGTTGTGTCAACCCCGGTGGCACTGGTAGCAATCAATTGAACTGAGTACCAACCCGTATCGGTAGGTAAAATACTTGGATTGGTGCTGGTGCTGTTTCCACCAAAGTAATTGAAGGTGTTAGGGGTAATCGACCACTGGTAATTGCTGGCGTAGGTCGTTGAGTTTTGCAAGGTCAGGAACTCCCCTAAACAGATGGTGTCGTTACTGGCGGTGAAGGAAGTGAGAGGGAGCGTTGATAAATTGATGTCGTCTATAGCCAGATCGCTGGCAAATCCACCACCGGTGCGTCCTCTAAATCGAACTACGATGTTTTCTCCGGCAAAGTCGTTCAAAGAAACTTGCTGCTGCAACCATTGATTTCCTTGCGCACCAACTACCGCTGGCCCCACGTCCAGGTGCCAAAGTCCTTCAGACAATACATCCACGTGTAAGGAGCCAATTCCTCCACCAAAAGCATGGTACCAATAAGACAAGGTTGGTTGATTGGTGCCGAACAGATCCAAACAAGGTGTGTGCCCTAAAGCCTCTTTGTTTAAGCATCCCGACCCACCATTTCCGCTGCCTTCCAGGTAAAGGTATTTTCCTGAACCCGTGGTGTGATCGCCTGATGGTCCTGTTCCACCGGAACCAGTGCTTCCATTGTGCGTTCGCCAGTCAATGCTGTCTGCACCAGCAATGTTGGGCACATTGTACCAGCCCTGTGCCAGGTTACAGGTGATGGAGGCGCATCCCCAGGCCGTGCTGCAATTGATAAAGCTGTCAAAGTTTTGCGTGTAGGGCATGGTGGCAGCTGTTCCGGCATAACCGGTGATGGTGCTGTACAGGGTGTCGTTCAACGGATTTCCGTCTCCGGGGTAGGTAGTCCACACTTTCAGAATGGTGGTTCCTGTCGGGATCAACACATTGAGCGGATAAGTAAAATCATCTTGCATCGGAACCGGAAGGGCGGTAAAAACGGTATCGTTCACAATGGTTCCCCCGTTCAGTTGGTAGGCGATTGGCAAATAGTTGATGGTACTGCCGCCCGTATTTTTAAGGCGCAATTTTAGTTCCATCGAGTCATTGAGCGCACAGGACGGGTAGTGGCCGGTGGACAAGTTCAGTAGCTCGTTGAGTGCCAAATCATTGGGGAAACAGTTCGAATTACCAGGAGGAATGGAGATGGCGATTGCCCTGCGGCTGGAACCACTGTCGGGCAGGATGGTTTGCACACTTACCCATTCCGTTTCGATACCTGACAAGTTGTGGACAAAGGAATAGGTGTTGGTTGTGCTGCTGACCGTGTCCATGTACTGAGGCCCCAATTTGTAGATGCGGTAAGCGAGTGCCCCTGGGACTGAATCCCAGCTGATGATGGCTGAGTCAGCGCACCGCCAAACAACATTAAGGTTGGCAGGAGGATCCAGGATCGTGAAAGTTGAAGTACTGGTGGTCTCCTGCAATCCGGCTTTTACTTTGACCAGACATTTTCCGGAAACAACTGCGGGAATGGTCCAGTTGTAGGAACGCAAATTGCTCGCAAGTCCTGTTGTGATGATGGTCCAATTGGCACCACTGTCTATTGAATATTCCAAATCAAAGGAGGTGCCAGTATCAAAAGCATCCCAACGAATTCTTCTGTTTTCACCAGCAACGAGTCCTTCGCCACCATGCGGGTAAATGACCTTCAACGAATCGTAAACAAAGCTGTGCACCACAAAATAGGGCTGAGGTCCAACGGGAACCAATGTCCCTGTTACCTCTGCCGTGTAAGTTCCTGCAGCAGGATTGTTAATCGTGACCTGTTCCACATTATTGAGCGTATCGACCCCGTGAAAGGCAAAAAGGTTCAGGCTATCCGGATGCGGAAATGGATTCAGTACCCAAGGCAGTACCCATGCTCCGCCTGGTTGTTGCACGCGCATGTCCAGATCGTTGACCAGGGTTTTTCCAGTCATGCCGGGTGTTGCTTCCTGATCGTTCCAATAGACGTTGATTTTTAGTTGACTCACCCCGGCTGGCACGGTGATGGCGTGTGTGTTGACCCCAGCGTTGGCCACATTGCTTGTGAGATGCTGGTTGTTGGCGATGAGCTCGGCTGCACGCAGGGCATTGATGCGTCCAAATCCTGTTTTGTAGTCAGGTCCCGGGTTTTCGATGTCATCTGCCGTATTTAAGATGATGGCTTTGATGAGTCCGGAATTGGGCCAGACATTGCCATTTTCAATGCGGTAGGCTTCTGTCAGCAAAGCATTGACTCCTGCCAGATTGGGGGAGGCGTGTGAGGTACCTCCAGGGCCTGCGGCAGTGATGTCGGGTAGAATTCTGCCATCCATTGCTGGGCCACGACTGCTGAAACCGGTGAGCTGATCGTCTGTGTTCATGGAGCCAACGGCAAAAATGTTTTTGGCGGACTTTACTAGTCCTGTAATGTTTCCCCAGCCTGTACCTGCTCCGTAATTGCTGCAACTGGAAGCTCCAATGTTGCCACAGGAATAAGTAATCATAAACCGGCTATAAGTACGCACCAGAAAATCATTGGTAGCTGCTCCTGTATTGTAGGTGGGACCTGCCGGGATGCATCCGTAGCCAAAGGAATTGTTGACAATGGTGACACTGTTTTGGGCGGCTGTGGTGAAGTTGATTCCCCCGGAACTCAGGTCGGCACCCCACGCTTCACCACGAAAGATAGGATTGATGTTTCCTGCGGAGGCCATGCGTAAACCCACTCCTGTTTTGTGGCCACTAACGGTTCCATTGACAGCTTCCAACGTGCGGTCCAATCTGTTTTTAAAATTGGGGTCCTGCACCGTGTCTACGATTCCGCCCTCGTTGACGGCAATTTCGACTCCAGCTCCGGTCAGGCCATCCAGATTGTAGTAGCCATTGATGAATGCGCCACGGCCCAATGATATTTCGTCTTCAAATTCCAATTCAGCGGGTGGTTCGGGCAATTCCAGGTAGACGACAAAAGGCAACTCTGTTACTATTTTTAATGCGGTTGATGGAATGCGCACTTCCAACAGTCCCAACGGTGCAAATTCACCGACCAATTCTATTCCCATGGCGGTTATGGACTCTTTGAAAGGAGCAATGTCCTCAGCAGCCGCTGTAACGATGGTGGCCGTAGTGGTGTTTCCTGATTTGGCATAAGCCGGAATCTGATTGTTCCAAATGCGTTGATCGGCTTTTAAGTGGGTCGGTTTCTTGAAAACTTTGGTAACTCCAACTTGTTCCAGCAACACTGGTGAAACATTCGATGGCATTGAGGCAAACCAAATAAGGCGGGGTTGGTATTGATACAAGTTTACTCCTGCTGCTGCCAATGCTGCTTTCTCTGACTCTTCGGGAACCCTGCTGAATTGCAGGTAACACCACAATTTATCTTGAAAATAAGCAGTGGGGGTCGCTCCTTTGAGCTCTACCAACTCATTGCTCAGGTTGTCAATTTTTTGTGTGGCCTCTAAAGGTGACTGGGCCAACAACGAGGTGGAGAAAAAACACAACAACAATAAGGTAATCAGGCGCATGCAGGGAATTGTTAGAATAAGGCAAGAACATCGAAGTTAGCGAAATCGAGGCTCTTGTACAATTCTGCGGATGTTGGGAGATTAGTAACCAATAACACCGTCTGAATGGGGGTGCTCTTTTGTTGATCAGTGCCACTTTTATTTTCCTACCGATTCACGACCAATCGATGGGTCGAATATATTCCGGCACTGTTCAACTGCAACAAGTAAATGCCTTGTCGAACATTGTGGAGATCAATTCTGGTTTCACCAGAACTTAGCTGCGTTTCAAGAACTTTGCGTCCGTCTAAGCTGAAAATCCTGGCGTTGGTGCTTGTGTTGCTCTCTGATTCTAGTTGAAGTTGCACATAATCTCGGGTAGGGTTTGGAAAAATCTTTACCTCCAATTTTGTTGCTTTTGGGTTTTCGATGCCGATCGGAGTACCCCACACCTCATTTCCTTTTTTGAAATAGGTAAGCTTCTCTGTGGCAGAATAACCTCCCACTCCGAATTCTCCTGATTCTACGATTTTGTAGGTGATGCCCAATCCTTCGGAATGCTCTGTAATTGCAAATGAATAAAATCCGCCAAGCTGATGCACATCTACAAAGCAAGGAGCTTGCATCGTTGAATCTGATAAATTCCCTGGAGTTTTGATGGTAGTGTATAATCGCCCATCCTTTTCCATCCATTCTTCCTGGTCCGTTTTCACTGTGAAGATGCCGGGATTTGACAAATTTTCTATAAATGGCAATGCCTGATTGGGCAGGTTCACAGCAAGTGGAAGGTTGTTGGTTACTTCAACTATCTGAATTGTATCGAGACTGGAGGTTATGGTGACCGCTGAAGGCTCCCATTCAGAATTTGTGAACTCAGACTTCTTTTGCCAGCTCTCGACCCTGGTGATTAATTGTACGATTCCGCCAATGGTAATCTTGTCTAATACTTCTTCTTTTCTCCAACCAATAGTTTCTGCACTTATCCAGTTCGTTCCGCTTGAAACGTTGGTTCTGTAATGGTACACATCGCCAATACCTCGGAAGAAATAATCTTTTTGAGGCAATCGCCTAACTCCAAAGCCCTCTGCCGAGCCACCTGCCAATTCAATGTCTGTGATGTTGTCGGGAAATTGACTGAAACCAAACCCTGAAACAATGCCGTGGTTTTTGGAAATGGTCAGGGTTTTATCATTGATTTCATGTGTGATGGGTGTGTTAGAAGGCGTTAAAGCCTGAAAGCCAACAGTGATGACCGAATCCGTTGAACCAAGAATGTTTTTTTCAGTTTTAGCAGTAATTTTTCCTTGAATAATATCACCGTTTAGGAAGGTGTAGACTGACCATGTGCTGTCTAAACTGAGGTTTGTCCGTATGACAATCGAGTCGCCCAAATGATTCACCATTGTCCATTGGTTCGGTTGCTGGACAATTAGCCCCGGCCAGCCGTTGGTCAACCTTTGACAACCATCGACTTCATTTAAGGAGGGGTAATTGTATAAAAGTTGGTCAGCACCAACTTGGGCGGTGGAATCAATTCTATAAGCAGCAAAACCATTTGATCCATTCACTCTGTAAAAGTATTCTCCAACTGAACGAAAGGGGGCATAATCCTGTGCGAAGGAGCTACAGGTAAGGGACAGCAGCAAAAGAAGTGGCGCATACTTTTTCATCTCATTGCCTTTGAACAACCAATCTTTGAGTGCGTACGTTTTTAGTCGTTTTTAGAATAACGAAATATATTCCATCCGCTGCATTGTCCAAACGCACCTCGTTTTCACTTAGCTGCACATGTTCAACTTTTCTGCCGTGAATATCGATGACTTCAATACGGTATTTGTCAGGCATAGGTTGGTCAAATCTAAACTGGCCCTGACTTGGGTTGGGGCAAATGATGAAGTCTTCTACAACTGGCCCTCCAACAAAAGGCTCAGTCAGGCCAACGGGAGCATCGCAATGTTGAAAAGGACAACCTTCTGAGTCCAAAAAGATGACCCACGCATTTGGTCCCGATCCTCCAACGGCAATAAAACCGCCATTGGATGTTGGCTGAATGTCGTGCAAAATGTGATGGTTCATTTCGTTGCTCGAAGTAAGCTTTCTATACCAAATCACTTCCCCTTGCTCGTTCACTTTGCTTATCATTCCAGAAAAAAAACCTTTCGAAAAGTCGAATACCCTTCCGGCCACTATGTACCCCTGAGAAGTGCGCCTGACAACGTTTGCTGTGTTGACGAAGCCCGAATCGCCAATGGTGGTGGACCACTCATTGTTCCCGGACGCATCTAGTTTGACTACATAGGGTTTGGACCAGTAGTCCGTTGGATCGAACCGCGGATCGATTGCGGAGGTGTTGATACCTCCCGCCAATACGGCACCCCCGTCTGCTGTTGCCTCTACATGATTTGCCCAAGCTCCGGATGAACTACTAGTCCAGTTGGGCCAATCAACTGTTCCATGTTGGTCCGTCTTTATAACCAAGATTTCTTCATATAATCCTACACTCGTTGTTCCAACGATAACAAACCCGGAATCTGCGCAAACATCTATGGAATTACATCTTTGAAAACTTCCATTGTCAAAAAGTTGGTCCCATTGTAGGCTGCTATTTCCATTTAGCTTTACTAAGCTAAAGTCACCCATAACATCATTTTTTGTTGTAGTACCGCATAGCACAAATCCCCCATCTGGTGTTGTGCGAGAGTGAGCACCGGATAATGATACCGGTGTAGAAATGTTGGAAGAAGACGATAACTGCATATTTTGGTCAAACTGAAAAAAGGAGGGCTGGCTATTTAATGTTCCAAACAAGGCATATCCGCCTGAACTTGTAGGAATTAATTTGCCTCGACTGCCTGCTGAGTATGTAAGGCCAACATCACTTATGCTCTTTTCCCAAACCTTTTTTCCCTGAAAATTGAGTTGTACGAATACCATTGGACCGTTGGCAACATCCACATTTCCCACCATCAGATATCCCATATCATTTTCTAAAATGCTCCACATGTTTTTTACATCTGCGCCAAAGTCATAGACTTCATTCAAATAGAAATTCTGGCCAAAAGCTCCCGATACAAATACAAGGGTCCAAAGCGTTATGAAAAATTGTTTCATTGTTGTCGATATTAGAAATTAGTAGCTCAGTGGACGACTTTTATTGTCTATTAGAGCCAGAAGAAATGCACGATGTAAAGTTACCGAATGGGCTTAGTTGCTGAAGAGCCGTTTAATCAATGAACTCAGCCGGTTGTAAAATGAAAATGGTCAAACTGGGTAACAAGTAATGGAAAGAGGAGTGTTGCTTTATTTTTTTACAGGCACAACTCTTCTCTTCATTCAGTCCATTTTTGAGAAGATTAGATACAGCATTACTAACGATACAGTCAAGTCGGTTGATCAAGCTTGAACTAGAATGGCATTTTCTTAGTAGTAAAAGAAGGCGGAGAGTTATCCGTTGCCAGCTTGGCCTCTAACAAATAAGTCATCGCGGCTGTGATGTGGGAGGTCAGGTAAATGTTTGGGAATGGATGAGCACCTAATGGAGGAAGCTTCCATTCAAGCAGCTTCAAAACCGGTAAAACAAATTCAATACCTTTTTCATGATCGATTGCTACAAATGGGTTGGAAATGCCGTGTTTTAAAATGTCATAAGCCAGCTGGTAGTCGATGGTTTGGTTGTCCGAAAATTGTCTTTTAATCCATTTAACAGCTATATTTCAGCATAGAAGAGGTAATTATTGAATAATAGTTAATGATTTAGTTAAAAATGGAATTAATTCGAAATATCGATAAAGTCGATAAGCTTATCCTCGCGTATCTAATTGAAGATGCGAGAATGCCTTACACGGAAATTGCAAAAAAGATTAATGTTTCTCCCGGAACCATTCATGGTCGGGTGAAAAAGCTGGAACGCAGAAAAATAATTGAGGGAGCCACTTTAAAAATTAACTACGACTTGGTAGGGTACTCCTTTACCGCATATGTTGGAATTATGCTTAGTCGAACGATTGAATCAGATCAGGTATTAGAGAAGATGAAGAAAATACCTGAAATAACAGTGGGGTCAGTTATCTCAGGGCAGTACGGAGTGCTTTGTAAGATACGGTGCAGAGACACCAAACATGCGAAAGAAGTGATTTTCAAAATCAATGGAATTCAAGGTGTATTAAGAACCGAATCTATGATAAGCCTCGAAGAATCCATCAACGATAAAGAAAGGTTGTTTAAGCGAATTTTTGATATCTAGATGGATACCCGGCAATGGATGAAATCAACATTCATTTCATTGCTCCGTGATTAGTTTCTATTCGGTGAAGTCAAACAATAATTTCAGGTTATGGTCACTTTGACCTTAAGGGGTTCTTTTTATTTCAACAAGTTTGCAAGATGGGTGTTATTTTGAGGCCTTATTCTGAATAAAAATCAACATCCATTTGAATGTTTGATGAATTGATAATTAATCAATGATAATAGCATGCGATTGATAAAGTATGTGAGCCTTGATATTAATTTTGCAATTCTAAAGGTGGATAGTGTCCCCTTAATTAAATCACTGCGATGACAAGAAAATCGAGAGTAGCCATTAATGGTTTTGGACGAATTGGAAGATTGACCTTCCGAAACTTAATCCAGAACGAAGAGGTTGAGGTAGTCGCCATTAATGATTTGGCCGATATTGAAATGTTGGCCCATCTGTTGATGTATGATTCTGTTCATGGAAAACTGCCTGTAGGAGTCAGTGTTACCGACCAGGGGTTGTTGGTTGATGGTCAATCTATCAAGGTATACAACGAGGCAAATCCTGCAAACTTACCTTGGGGAGAATTGGGCATTGATGCCGTGATTGAAGCAACCGGATGCTTTGTAACAAAGGATTCGGCTGGTCAACATATTACAGCGGGAGCAGGCAAGGTGATAATATCAGCACCGGCAAAAGATGAAGTCAAAACGATTGTGTTGGGTGTTAATGAAAAGACTTTAACCTCCAGTGATCAAATAATTTCCAACGCTTCCTGCACGACCAATTGCCTGGCTCCAATGGTAAAAGTGCTGGATGAAGCTTTTGGTTTGGAAAAGGGATTTATTTCCACCATTCATGCTTACACAGCCGACCAGAGATTGCAAGACTCTCCTCACAAAGATTTTAGAAGAGCTCGGGCCGCAGCCTTGTCCATTATCCCAACTTCAACGGGTGCTGCCGTGTCGGTAGCCAAGGTAATCCCCTCGATGAAAGGAAAGTTGGACGGTATTGCCATGCGCGTGCCAATTCCAAATGGTTCTGTCACCGATTTTACGGCTGTCTTAAAGACAGAAACGACCAGCGCAATGGTGAATGAAGCATTTCGCAAAGCTTCAGAAAACGAGTTGAAAGGGATTCTTGAATATTCCACTGCTCCTCTGGTTTCAGTTGATATAGTGGGCAATGCCCATTCTTGTATCCTGGATGCTCCGCTTACCTCGGTGAATGAGAAATTAGTCAAGATTGTCGGATGGTACGACAATGAATATGGCTATTCCTCCAGAACTGCCGAGTTAGTACAACTGGTAGCCAATCTTTGAATAATTTTTCCCAAGCATCACACACGAACAGTAAAGTCACAGGCGACTTACGGATAACAATCGCTTTCATCATGGACAAAAGGGCACTTTGCAAAAATTCCAAGCTCAACCCAAAATCACGCTTATATTTTCATCTTTTTTTGAAAAGTGGGACAAGCCCGTCTCAAAGAATTAAGAAGGAAAAATCCCTCCATCAGAAAACGTTTGAATTGCACAATGAGGCAGTGGACTCGCTCCTCGATTCTTGTAGAATAACGCTCCCTTAAAACTGGACAAGTAAACGATTTTAACACCCATCTCACTTTTGTAGAAGGAGCCCTTAACTTAATGAGATTGAGATAGCTTGAGGTAGTTGTTTAACGCTTCTGCTGCCAGCTTATGAGCAAATTCATTGGGATGTGCATCGTATGAATTGACCACCAGATCTTCGTCTGGATAAGGAGCGTAAACGGGTAATAGATCCAGGTGGTTGGCGTTGACAGATGACCAAAAGGAACCGAGTGTCTGGTGTACTTCCAAAAATTGGTAATTGTCTTGTCGGTGCTGGAAAAATGGAAAGGTAACCACGGTCAGTTTTTCGCCCAGATTGTTTGTGGTCGCATTGAAGGCGTGCAATACCTCTTGCTGCTGGCTCCAGGTTTCATCGCGGTATCCCGTTTTGACAAAATCCGAATAATTCATGAAATCCGGGTCATTGATAGCAAACAACCGGAAGAGCATCGTATTGACGAAATAGCTGTTGCGGCCAAAGAATCCAAGGCCCTCGTTAAAGGCGTAAATCCGCTCATAGATTTTGGGTGCTTCCGGTAACAGGTAGTCCAAATCATTGATGCAGTAGGCCAACAGCACCACATCAAATTGATACCCGCCATCTGCCAATTTTTTGAAAACATCCAATTCATCGGCCGAGTTGAGCCCGTTGTAGGCCATCACGTGCACTTCCCAATTAGGATTGGTTTTTCGAAGGAGGTTGCCAAACCGATCGTCCACCTCCTGAACCCCGTGTCCGGCTGTAAAAGAGTCACCAAAAATAGTCAATCGTCTTTTTCCAGGTGCGACTTTGGCGCGGTAGTCCACGTTGTCCCTAACTGTAAAATTGTTGAGGGTGTAATGCCGCTTTATCCACCGTTGCGAGATTTTATTGAGTGCGAAGGAATCGGTGGTATCGACATAGAAACGGTAGTAGCTTTCCGCGACCAAAAAAGTAAAACTCAACAAACACAGTAGCAGGGAAATGTTCCAGAGCGCCACTTGTGCCCTTTTGGTGATTTTAGAACTACCCCGAAACCGATAGAGCAAGATGAGCAGGACCAAAAAAAAGGAGGCAACAAGAAGAGTCGAACTATAAAACCCGTCAAAGTCGTTCATGGTCTGGTGTTTTCAAGGAATGGTCATTGGCTCTGATCGAATGCTCGTAGACACATCTGTTGCCAGGCCGAGGTTCCATTTCGTTCCCTACAATTTGAGACGAATATAACCATAGAAGGCTTTTGTCTGCCTGTTTTGTCGGAGATAAGAGGTTCCTTCATTTTTGTAAAAAATCAAACTTTTTTGGTGGGTGAGGTGGGGTTTGTTTAGTGTGGGATTCGAAAGCTATTGGAAGAGGCGAAAACAAGGTCGAGTGAAGTTTTTTTATTCGGGTATTCTCCTTTTTAAATCCATTCTCTCGTGCAAAATTCTGGTAATTTCAATATAGTTTTCATTTAAAGTTCGATAGAAAATGATATGTCGATTCGTTTTCATTCCGAGTAGACTTTGAGTAATTCCTTCATAATTTTTTCCCAGACTCGGATTATCCGCAATTTCTTGACAACTAAAAATGAGCATTTCATAATATTTGTCGGCTTGATTTTCTGACCAGGCCTCAAACGTATAATTCCAAATTTTGGCTAAATCCTCAACAGCTTTATTCGTCAATTTAAATTCAGCCATTTGAGTGCTTTCCGGCCTTTAGAGATTGAAGGTGTTTTTTTTGGTCAAAATCGTGCGCAATTCCACTATCGATTCCGTCTTGAATAGCATTTTTTAAGGCAATTACTTTATTTTCTTCTTCTTCCAAAAGTCTTAATCCTGCTCGTATAACTTCACTAACATTTTTAAATCGACCTTCTTTTATTCGGTTTTGTACGAATTGGTCGAAGTAATTCCCGAGTGATATTGATGTGTTTTTGTTCATTTTGATACTAATTTGATTTAAATATACCAAAAATTGGTATGTTGCCCAAATTGCACACAACGGTTTAGTTATGAGCAGTAGCTTTCCGCCAGCTAGCGGAAAGCTACTGCTCATAGGATTTGTTGAACACAACCTTCGGTAGCTAAAGACGGTTACAGCCAGTATACCACTCATAACCAAAACCAAAGTTATGAGTGAAAATACAGAAAAAAGAAGCCGTGGCCGGCTTCCAGGCGCAGATTCCCC